>ENA-OQAN01000488-OQAN01000488.1-human-gut-metagenome-genome-assembly--contig:-NODE-488-length-21024-cov-2.022970_pt1 | contig 21024 bp, 29 predicted proteins | sample MGYA00242735_ERZ504527 | MGnify/ENA primary metagenome ERZ504527 (study PRJEB26092, sample SAMD00036230) | human gut metagenome | host: Homo sapiens | study: EMG produced TPA metagenomics assembly of... | reverse complement strand
ATTATTCCAAAACGTTAGGAAAAATAAAACATTCGGTAGTACTATAAACCTAAACCATTTTTAACAAAAATAATTGTCCTATTATTTGCGACATTTATAGAAAATTACTATCTTTGAGTATTGAAAATAAAGAGATAAATAAAACTTTTAAAGCTGGTTTGGCTGCCAGTATAAAGAACAGCAAACAAAATCATGAATATCTTAAGATTTCTTTTAAGTAGCTTTTTATGGGCTATGGGTGGAATTTTTGTATTAGCAATCTATGCGTATAGTGAACTAGTCTATTTGATTTTTATTTGCATTGCAATAGTAGGATTAACCATCTACTACAGAAAATCCATAATAAAAATGTACGCAGAAATCTTTAATGAGTTAGGAATCAATAAGTATGTTATACAAATTAAAAATCTAAAGAAATACAAAGAACCTATTTACAAACTAATCAATACAATAGGTCTATGATGATTGTTTTTTCTCTATCTTTGCTAAAGACATCAGCAAGATAGCTATATAAAATTAGAAAATAAATAGTTATGGAAACTAATCAAACATATCAAAATGAACTTGGTTCGGCTATGCTCCCATTTGTTATGAGAGAATTGGTTGATACAGTCATGAAAAGAAAAACGCTACCTTTAGAAGATGCGTTATACTATATATATTCTTCCAATTTGTACAAGGCATTATTGGACGAGAACACAAAACTATGGTATTCAAGTACATTATCACTTTATGAAGCATTAGAAAAAGAGAAAACAGAACAGAAGAAAGTACAAAAGGACAATCCAAAGATATTGCTTTTTCAAATGTTTTGTGCTGAAAATTACAGGGAAACTAAAAATATAAGTGCTAAAGAAACTCTTTTGCTGTTTTCCAATCATGGCGTTTTTGAATTTCTATATGAAAAATTTTGAAATGCTGCACACACAAGATACAGAGTATATATTAGATACTATAATAACTTATATCAATAAAAAGGCATGAAACTATATCACGGCTCAACAGTTACCGTCAAAATCCCCTAATATACAGAAAGGGCGTAAAGCTACTGACTTTGGAAAAGGATTCTATACGACAACTAATTTTGAACAGGCTAAGAAGTGGGCAATACTCAAAAGAAATCGGGAACATGGTAAAAAAGCGGTCGTTTCAGTTTATGAAGTCCCCGATAATATTCTTGATAGAGAGTTTTCAGTCCTTCGATTTGATGGGGCTACAAAAGAGTGGCTGGAGTTTGTAGTTAATAACCGCAGAGGAAAAGGAAAAAACAGCTATGATTTAATAATGGGACCGTTGCCAATGACCAGTTATATGCAACAATCCGGCTTTATGAACAAGGTGTTGTTACGGCTGATGCAGCGATTGAAATGCTAAAGACCCATAAGCTTTTTAACCAACTTTCATTTCATACAGTGAAAGTTATTCCATTATTAAAATTCACAGAATCTATTGAAGTATAAATCATAAAACTATAATGAACCATGAATAAAGAAATGAGCTTGGATGTTGCGCTCGACATTATCGGGACACTCCGCATGATGAAGATAGATGAAATATCAGAAGAGAAGGATGAAAACAGAAAAAAAATACTGCAAAAAGAACTTTCTGTTCTCAACACAGAAGAAAAAATAGCAAATGGATTGTTGCAGTTTGAAGTTTCTGAAAATGTGCGCTTATCAGTCATGGATAAGATACAAAACTATTACGCACCTAAATTGAAAGCATATTATGCAACGCTATGAAGTAGAAGCCATCTTTGAACAAAAAAAAGATGGCTTATTTGAGGACATCAATATATCATCACAAAAGCCTATTGCTATAATCTTAGGTGGACAACCAGCTTGCGGAAAAAGCACTCTTATAAATGTTGCAAAGAAAGACCATCCTAACTTAGATTTTCTCACTGTTAATGGTGACCTTTACAGACAGTTTCACCCCAATAAGGAACTAATAAAAGACCCTATTAAATACCCCATTGAAACCCAGATTTTTTCTAGCGTTTTTACAGAAAGACTAATAGAAGAAGCCATTAAACGGAAATGCAATATTATTATAGAAGGAACTATGAGAAATCCAGATGTACCTTTAAAGACAGCACAAAAATTTAAAGATGCAGGATTTAGAGTTGAAGCATATATTATTGCAGCCCCCAAGGAGTTTACCCAACTAGGACTTTACAACAGGTATCAAGAAGAAGTACTAAGTAAAGGACAAGGACGATTAGCCGATATTGATTCACATAACAAAGCCGTAAATGGACTAATGAAATCTGCAAATCAATTATACAGTGATAAGGCTGTAGATAAGATTTCTATCCACACCTACTTAGCGAAAGAAAGAATTAAAGATTTCAATCTAGTAAATGGTGAATGGAGTTGCAAAAGTATGCCATCTATTTTTATAGATGAAAGTCGTTCAAAACAGATGAAGAATAAAGAAATACTTAACACTAACATTCAAAGAGGAAAAGAGCTTATTGAATCCGTAACGAATCCTGAAGTAAAAAAAGGAATGAAAGAAGCTCTGTCACAACTTCAATCTTCACTAGAAAAAGTTCAAAGACAAGAAAAAGGATTAAAAAAAGGTTTCTTCTGATTCTTCCAAAAAGAGAGGACTGGCTTTTCCAATCCTCTTTTTCTATTTATTTGCGTCTTAACTCATTATCTATTTGCTGTGAAATTTGTCCTTTAACGGTTCTGATTACCTCATTAATATAATCAAGAATTGGCTTAGGGTCTATAGTTTTATCTTTGTATTCCATTTGAAAATGTAAGTGTTCTCCTGTGCTGCGCCCGGTACTTCCACTAATGCCTATTGGTTGCCCAGCTTCAACAGCTTGTTTCGCATTTACAAGCACACTGTATAAATGCCCATAGATAGAAGTAAAATCACCATGACGCACTTCTACATAATTGCCCAACCCTTTATTTTTTCCTGTTTTTACAACCATTCCCGGCATTATCGAATAAACATAGTCGTTGTTGCCTTTAAGGTCTATCCCTCTATGATTTGCTATTTTTCCAGTAAATGGGTCTTTTCTTTTACCATAATGGGAAGTTATCACCATTGAATCAATGGGCAAAGATAAATACCTTCTTTGCTTCCAGTATGCAAGTCGTTCTGTAGTCAAAGCATCATTGACGACAACAGCCTTTTCTTTTTCTTCTATCAATTTATTTTCTGTCGTTGCTAATACAGGTTCCGCTTTAGGAATATCCTTTTTCTGTAATACCGTATTAAACTGACAGTAGCCATTCACTGAAAAAAACAATGAATAAGTAAAAAACATGATAAATTTATTCTTCATATTGATATTTTTATTACTTTTGAGCAAAAATATACATTACATGGATAAAAAGCAAGCTATTTTTAATGAAAATGATATTCCATATAAAGAATTAGAACTAATAGGAATATCAAAAAAACAGATATGGTCTTTGGATAAGGCAAATATCACAGCTCTATTATCTGGAAAGAGAACCAGTTTACTAGACCTTTCTTTTCACGATAATAATGGAGAAGAAATAAGTATGAAAGGAAAAATAAGTTTGTACTGGAAAGATAGCAACAATGCTGGCGTTAAAGTTCATCCAGTCAGACCAGAAATAATGAATGATATAACCTTAAACCAAAGGAGTTAGAACGACTTCAAGATAACGAGATAATAACAAAAAACTATTAACAATGAAAAATATCTCGTACAATTAGACCCTGAAACAAACGAATTGCTTAAAACAAAAATCAAAAGTATTTCAATACCTTCAAACATAAAAGGTGTTGAGCTGGATAAGCAACAAAAGGAAACTCTAAAATCAGGTAAGGAATTAATTTTGAATGTTGACAAAGAAAAAAATTGCCATAAGATTAGATTTAAATAATCCAAGAGGAATAAAAATTCCTAGACTTCGAGCAGAAACAGAAAATAGCTTATGACCGGCATAACCCACAAATTATAAGGAACTATTCATACTGATAAAAACAGAAATGAATATAATAGAATACAATGAAAAGGACAAAAAAACAACACTTGGAAATGAATCGCAATCTAAAGTAGAACATAAATTCAAATTATAAAATGGAAGAAAAGAAAAAAATTTGAAGCTTTGCAATATAGTTATGAAAATGCCGGACAATTCCGAGCAATAGCAGCAATTCTTGGATATTCAGAAGAATATCGGAATGGTGATATTACCTTTTCCAAAGGTAATGAAACATATACTTATCCACTGAATACACTTAAACTTGGCAATTTAGGAGATAATAGAGAATCTTTATTAGAGCAATCTAAAGAAAGAATAATCAGTTTCTTTGATAAAGAACAAGCTAGCAATAATTTCCAAGAATATAGCCAATATTTACGAGAAAACCACAATGTTGCAATTATAAAAATGGGATGATATAAAACAAGGTACTAACAAGAATGAAGGATATAAAGACGGATTTACAGTCATTGACCTTGAAAATAAAATTGCATATAAAGGAGAAGACCTTTATCGATATGCTTATGAACAAAACCAAACCCTAGATGGTAAAGGTTCATATGTTGATATAGACTGGAACAAGTTTAATGAAGTAGGAGTTAAACCGGAAAATTTAAGCCCCGAAGATATTGCAAACATCAAAAATGGGAAAAAAACAGGTATGCTAAATTTTTCCATTGAAGATACTCCCGGTAATAGAACACTTCTAGACAATGAAAAAGTGTCTTATAAAACAGAAAATGGAAAACTCCATTTTGAGGGGAAAGCAACAACTCTTAAATATATAACAGCCGAGAATACACCTGAAAATAAATCTAAATTAAAAACCAACGAAATTGATTTCAAAGAAGAAGGTAAACGCATCAAAATTGATGGTATCAATGCTAGAAAACTAGCAATCGCAGCTATTACAGTAGTTTACCCAATCGCTGGGATTGCTATCTTGCTCATTCCTAAACGACAAGAAATAAAAAAATGATTTATCCTTTACTAAGGATGAAATAAAAGCCCTAAAAGCTGATAATGTCGTAGTAAAGACTAATTCAAAAGGAGAAAGAACATTGCACCAACGTGACAAAGATACTAATGAGATAGTATCAATAAAAGCAAAAGACATTCATATTCCCCAAAAACTTGGAGGAATAGAGCTTACTCCTATGCAGCAAGAAAATCTCAAAAATGGAAAAGAAATTACCATTGTAAACGAGGAACTAAACAAAGCTGCAAAAGTAAAACTAGATTTGAATGCCAGAAATGGATTATCAATCAAAGATGCAAATACTATAGAAATTAAAGCGACTGAAAAGAAAGAACAAACAATAGGGAAAGAAAGATATATATCTGATAAAGAAAGATTAGAGTTTGTAGCCCAAAAAGGAGCTAAAGGGATTGATGAAATTTTTAAAGATAAACCCACCGAAATGGCTGCCTTTTTAGAGAAACATAAACTTTCTAAAGATTATGCTTCTTACAAGGAAGTAGAAAAAACATATTCCAGCTCTAGGGAAGCTACTAAACAAACTGTCGGAGAACAAATATCTACCCAAATGGATAAAATAGATAGTTCTATTAAAGCAACAGCGAAGCAAGAAGCATCTATTCTCGGATATGGTAGAACCTACGGAAAAAATAATGATACTCCAACAATGAAACTATAATATTATGCTAACATTTGACGATTATAAGGCTAAAATATCCATCATTCAAATACTTGAAGATTTAGGATATAAACAAGACATTAGCAAAGGAAAGGTTTCGCCTGTTTTTAAACTGACAGACGGAGCAGGTAACAAGTTGGATGAAATCATCATCAAGAATCCTCATAGTGTACAAGAACACTACTATGATAGGAATTATAAAGGTGGAGATTTAATTCAGTTCATCAAAAATCATATTAACGACTTCCCACAATTCCAACATCAAATACATTTGTGCGAATCAATATGATTTTAGGACATTACGCAAATGAGCCTTATAGTCCTAAATATGAAGCATTCAAAGTTGTAAAAGCAGAAAACAAATCTTTTGACAGAGATAGATATAAAGAATTTCCTACTACACTCGCTGATTTAAGATTTCTCACAAATGAAAGAAATATAAATCATCAAGTCGTAGAAAAGTTTCTACCATTTATCACAAGGGTTAAAGACTTACAAGGAAACGGCAATTATTATAATATAGGTTTTCCCTATATTAATCCAAAAGATAAAGACAACAAAGTAACAAATTACGAATTAAGAAACTATGGATTCAAAGGAATGGCTGCCGGAGGTGATAAAAGTAACTCGCTTTGGATTGCTGATTTTTGCCCACACCCCCAAATGGCAAAACATATATACTTTGCAGAATCCGCTTTAGATGCTATGAGCTTCTATCAGCTCAATGCTAACAAAATCAAATTAGAAGAAAGTGTTTTTTGTAGTGTAGGAGGGTACATTTCAGTTAATCAAATAAAAAACACTTTATTGCGATACCCACAAGCTAAAGTACATACCTGTTTTGATAATGATTTAAACGGTAATTTGTATGACATTAAAGTGTCTGGAATCATTAGTAATACAGAAATGACAATAAAAGAAAATAAAGATGATGTGCTGTTTAAAACTAAGGGTAGAGAATTCACTATTAACAAAAATGACGTTTCACTAGAAAGTTTTAGGGAAAAAAGCAAAATAATAGCTCCTATGATTTCTCATAAAGCAGAAAAAGCAAAAGATTTCAATGAAATTCTAATGAAACAACATGAACAAAAAAAAAGTATTAAGTTATGAATGATGGAACAAACATAGCTTCTGATGATATTATATTAAAGCCTAAATTCCGATATTGGTTAATGAAGAATTTCCTTTTAATCACATTAGCGATTTTCGTATTCATTTTTAGTAAATATATAAGAGAACATGAATTATTAAAATTTATCAGTGGAACGATATTAGTATTGTTGATATTTATAATTTTCTACAGATATATTTCAATGTTACTTTGTACAAAATGGATTATAACTAGAGAGCAAATAAAAATATATCAAGGAGTGCTTTCAAAAAGGATTAACTACATAGAATTATATCGTGTATATGATTATGAAGAAAAGCAAAGTTTTATCCAGTCTTTAATAAACAACACCAAATATCTACATTTATTCTGGCGATAAATCAACACCAGAACTACTGATGAATGGTCTTAAAGCTAATAGTGATATAATTCAAACCATCAGAAATAGAGTAGAAGAACAAAAAAAGAAAAAAGGAATATATGAATTTACAAACAGATAATGATATGAAAAGAGTGCTTTTATTTTTTTCCCTAATGTTACTGTTAGGCAACATAAAAGGACTAGCACAATCTATTGTCATTGACCCGGTAATGATTGGAACATTGGTTTATTCCCATCAGGAGCAACAAGGTGTATTGAAAGACATACAAAGTGAGGAAACAAAAATCCGCAACTTTCAAATTTTAATCCAACAAAAAATGAATCAAATTCAATCCTTACAGGAGAAGACATACAACTATCTTTCTACAGTTAATGCAGTTGTGAAAAATGGAAAAGATATTATTTATGCTTCAACCTTAGCTAGAGACATAGCTAAATACCAATCCGAAGCAGCTAAATATGCAGTTGGAGACCCTAAATTATTAACCATAATTGCAAAAACAGAGTATGAGCTTATCAGTCGAAGTGTAGATTTAATGATATACATAAACAATATAGCATTGCAAGGCGGTGAAAAAAATCTTATGGATAATAAGCAAAGGATAGATTTATGTATTCATGTGTCAATGAACTTAGACGAATGCGAGGACTTGCATACGCTGTATGCCGACAAATGAAATCCGCTAAAAGGGCTGGAGTACTAAAAACACTTGTACCCGGACAATTTAAATATGTAAATAGTGGGAAACAAAAAGTAGATAATATTTTAAACGGTATTAAATGGATTAGTAAAGGAGGATATTAAATGGATAATGATACAATCAAAGATTTAGGCTTATGCCCTATTTGCCAGAAAGGACACATAATGAAAGGCAGTTTAGGATATTCCTGTAATTACTTCAAAAACATGAATGACAAATGTACATTTAATATTTATCATTCATATTGGGGAAAAGAGATTACAGAAGAAATAGCCAGGCAATTAATAACAACAGGGAAAACAGATATATTTCATGACTTCCATAATAAAAAAGGAGTTCCTTTTTCTGCATATCTGACTATCGAAAATGGAATCGTTATTCCTTCTTTCGTAAATGAAGTATTAGAAACTCCGTGTCCTGTGTGTGGTAGAGAAATTGAAATTTTACTAAATGGATATGCTTGTAAAGGGTATTCACAAAAGGACAAGGACAACAACAGAGTTTGTAACCTCTATATACCCAAAACTATTGCACAAAGAGAAATACCATTGGAAGCAGCAGAAATACTTGCCAGAGGAAAAAAAACACCGTTTATGACTGGATTTAAATCAAGAGAAGGAAATGATTTTTCTTCACGGCTGGTTCTAACAGAGAACTTAGATATTTCTTTTGACAATACATTGTGTAAGTGTCCTAAGTGTGGAGGAAACTTATATATAAACAAAAAAGCCTATAATTGTTCCAACTATAGAAATGAAGCCATAAAATGTGATTTTGTCATTTGGCGTGAAATGTCAGGACGTTCTATAACTCCCGAAGAAGCAATAGAACTTTGCGAGAAAAAAGAAACACCTGTGTTAACTGGATTTCATGATAAAAAACGGGCAACCGATGGAAAGAAAGCTTGTACTGAACGATGATTTTAAAATAAAACTAATATGAAAATAGAATTTATAATTTATAGCCATTTTTTTAAAGAGAGAGGAATGAAGGTAAAGGGTGATTGGAATTTTCCGCATCTTCCAAGGATAGGCGAAGAAATTTCACCTCACATTATAATGTTTCAGAATGAATTTACCTATCAAAATTTATTAGAATATCTAACAGATGAAGCTAAAAGTGATTTTAATAAATTCAATGATGGTGAAGATGATTTAGAAGGGAATTTTAAAGCATGGGTATATGATGTTATCTGTGAGGTCAATATAGTTGAATCAATACATTATAGACCAGATACAGAAGACTATACCCAAATTATTCCTGAAATTTGTTTAAGTGATTTAAGTAATTAAATATTATTGATATGCAAATGAATAAGACTGATTTAATCAAAATGGTTGCTGAAAAGGCAAATAAACCAACAAAAGAAGTAGCAGAAATAATTGATAGTTTTTTCAAAGAATTATCTCAAAATCTAAGAGAAAAAGATGTTTCTATAAAAGATTTTGGTACTTTCAAAAAGATTATTCAGCCAGCTCGGATAGCTAGAAATCCGGCAACTGGAGAACCTGTAGAAGTTCCAGAAAAGGAAGTTGTTAAATTTAAGCCGTCCAAAAATATACTAAACATGAAATGGCTATGATAGAAATAAACATCCATATTCCTATAGATGGTGTGAACAATATTTCTATACCAATCCAATTACCTGTAGTTCCAAGGGTTGGAGAAAAGATTTATCTATCTGACAAACAAATAAATAATTTGATAAGTCTATTAGAAGAAGAATATTACCACAATCCACAAACAGAAGAATGGAAAGAATCAATAAGACGGTTCACCAATATTGAGGAAGTAGCATATAATGCTGCAAATGGAACGATACACATTGAATTATCAACTATTTAAAAGAAACAATATGAAAAAGTATTTATCATTAGTAATGATTGGTTTAAGCCTTATGTTGTCTGGATGCAATAAAGACGATAACAACGACCCTGATACTCCACCTACAGGAGATACAGGAAAAGTACGTTATGAAGCTACCGTAAGCGACCCAGAAAATTTCAAACTTCTAATACATTATACAGTAGGAGTAGATATTTCTTCCGAAGCTCCCGAAGAAGCTGCCAAAGAAACTATTGTAGAAAGTCCATTCACATTTGAGCAAGAAGCCAAACAAGGAACATATTTATGCTATCTGCTACCCTATACCTAAAGATGAAGAAAACCTTGAAAATTTACAGCTACCTAAGACAGTCGAAGTAAAATTTTTATTGATGATAAGCTGCATAAGTCTAACAGTGGTGAAAATTATGCAATGGTTCAACATATATTCGGACAGGAAAATTACCAGTAGAATTGATACCTTTTCTGCCTGCACTGGAGAGAAACCGGGAAGGTATTTGATACCGTACTTTTCCGGGTTCTGCCCGGCATGGACGATAAGAGAACATTATTATGATACCAAAAAATAAAAACCAATACCACTCTCACTGCATAAAAGAGTGGTATTTTCATTTGAATTAATAAAATGAAAGACCAAAAAAGATTATTACACAAGTGCCTATTAGAAGACATTCCAGCTTTTGTAATATGCGGAACAGATATTTGTTCCGTCCAAGCAATGGAAGCATATTACCAGATAGCAGTAGAAAAAGGTTGCAATAGCAATTTTTTTAGAAGACTTGAAATTAGCTATAGAAGATTTCAAGGCTTTTCAATGTGAGGAACCTGAAAAAGTTAAAATACCCGATTAAATCATGGAAGAAAGCAAAGAATTACAAAAACTATATGGATTCATGCAAGCATTCATTTATATAACTGTTTGCATAGAGATTCTACTATTTGTTCATTTTCCCTTTAGTGAACAAATTATGCCCTTATTATCAAAAATGGCAAAAATTCCTATCTATTCTAATATTCTTTATAGTAAACTATTTACATTCTTTATTATAATGGTTACTTGCATTGGAACACGTTCAAAAAAGGATTTAGAATTAGACCCGACTAAACAAATCATTTTTCCTTTAATCTTTGGATTCATAATGTTCTTTGGAAGTATATGCTTTCTTTTCTTTAAAGAAAAAGGAGAAACTAGTTTAGAATGGTATAATATAGCTTACATTATACTATCAATAATTGGAGCGACATTAATAAATTCAGCTCTAGATAACATTTCCAAACGTATTAAATCAAACTTTATGAAAGATAGATTTAATATAGAGAATGAAAGCTTTGAACAATCTAAAGACAAGGTAGAAACAGAATTCTCTGTCAATATTCCGATGAAGTTTTTCTACAATAGAAAGTGGCATAATGGGTGGCTGAATATATGTAACTGTTTTCGTGGAACTTTCGTAAATAGGAACGCCTGGAAGTGGTAAATCTTTTTCTGTTATAAATTCTTTTATAAGACAACATTCAGCTAAAGGATTTGCAGAAGTTGTTTACGACTTCAAATTTCCTGAACTTGCCAAAATTGCATATTATAATTATCAAAAGAACAAGCAATTAGGAAAAATACCAAGTAATTTCAAGTTCAATGTCATTAATTTTTCTGATATTGAATATAGTAGAAGAATAAACCCATTGAAACGAGAATATATAGAAATCCTAGCAGATGCAACAGAAACGGCAGAAGCATTATATGAGAGTTTACAAAAAGGCGACAAAGGAAGTGGAGGTAATAGCGATTTTTTTAAAACATCAGCAGTAAACTTGTTAGCAGCTTCTATTTATTTTTGGTCTAGATACGAGAATGGCAAATATTCAGATTTACCGCATGTACTGGCTTTCCTTAATCAAGAATATGACGTACTTTTTAAAGTCTCTTTTCCGAACCTGAATTAAAATCACTAGTTTCCCCATTTGAAGCTGCATATAAATCAGGAGCAGTGGACCAATTAGAAGGACAGATGGCAAGTCTAAAAGTACAGTTATCAAGACTGGCTACTAAAGAATCTTTTTGGGTATTTAGTGGCAATGATTTCAATTTAAAAGTATCAGATAAAAAAGACCCTAGTTATCTTATCATTGCAAATAACCCTAAAACACAAAGCATGAATAGTGCTTTAAATGCACTTATCATTAACCGATTAACTAGACTTGTCAATACAAAAGGTAACTACCCTACTTCAATCATAGTAGATGAATGTCCCACATTATATTTTTATCAACTTGCAACACTACTTTCTACTGCACGTAGCAATAAGGTTTCAATTTGTTTGGGATTACAGGAACTACCGCAATTAGAAGAACAATACGGCAAAGCTACCGCAAAAACTATAACTTCTATTATAGGTAACACTTTATCCGGGCAAGCTAAAGCTCCTGAAACTTTAGATTGGCTACAAAAACTATTTGGAAAAGTTAAGCAAGTAAAAGAAGGTGTTACTATCAGAAGAAACGAAACAACAATTAATATGAATGAACAAATGGATTTTGTTATCCCGGCATCCAAAATATCTTCATTACAAGCTGGTACATTAGTAGGGCAAGTTGCATTAGATTTTGGACAAGAAGATAATTTTCCAACAGCGATGTACCATTGCAAAACCAATTTAGATTTAAAAAAAAATTAAGAAAGAAGAAGAAGCCTACAAAGAACTGCCAAAAGTATATAACTTTGGGACAGCAGATAATAGAGAGAAATTACTGCAAAAAACTTTAAGAGAATATACGACGAAGTAGAAACAGTAATAGAACAATATGTATAACATTACATTACCAATTTTAGGCACAAGGTTAAAGCAAATCCGAGAGCATATAGGATATTCCCAAGCTCAATTAGCAGAACAGCTGAACTGTAAACAAAATGCGATTTCAAATCTTGAACTAGGAAAAGGGGGCAGCCTAAAACTTTTATTTCAAGTGCTGAATTTTTATTCTAACTATGTTTTATATGATTTAATATTTAGTTGAAAAGTTTTATCTGATTTCTAATACAGAAGAAGATGAAGCGCAAAAAGCCAATTATAATTCTGTTATAATAGAAATTATAAGACAATCAGAAAAAAACTATGAGGATGCTATGTCAAACGCTAAAAAAGAGCTAGAAGCTAATCTTCAAAAAGCCATCAATTTATTACAGCCCTAATAAAATAAAAGAGAGTACAAAATACTCTCTTTTATTTTCCAATATTACTTTAAAGAATTTGTGATACCTATTCTTTTGGAGTTCTGGCACTGATGGGCGTATATAGCATGATGAAATGATACCGAATTATCGTCCCTGGTACACCCTGAAGAACTCCTTTTTGATACCAAATACAAAAAGCTGCTGGAAGCCGGACACAAAGAATTGATACCATAAAACTATAGGGAAAAAGAAGAAGGACAAAATGCCATATTATATATAAATAATATGAATATGTGATTAATATCCTTCACTCCCCGAAACCCAGAAAGAGCAACACGAGAATCTTCTTTTCCCTATGTCCATTTCATAAAAATGATACCAGTATAATAACAAATACTTATAATATGAAAAGAGAGCATCCAAATACATACCTTTTAACAATACAATCGAAATCAATCTATCCTATCTAATTCTATTATAGCTACTTTCTCTTTATCTGGACTTGCTTCATTTTGTATAAGAGTTATATGTTTTTGGGTATAGCTTTTAATAACCCAAGGAGCACCACCTAAATATAAAGCATTGCTATTAAATATGATATATTTTCCTTCTATTTTGTAAGTAATATCAATTTCATCGTAACTTTCCCAATTTACTTTCCCCGATTGAGTATCTATAAATTGCATACCTACTCCCATATTGGGAACTACCCAAGCATCACAACGACCTGTACCACGCCATGAGGTTTGATATAGTTTTTGGGGAGTAAGTTCTCCTATTTGTACCTCTGGATTTTTATCATCACAACTTGTAAAACTTATGTTTACTAAAAATAATGCCCAAAGCATTAATAAGCAAGATTGTTTAAAATAATGTACCATGTATTAAAATAGATTATATTAATATAAATACCAGACTTCAAAATTACAATCCTATAATTGTGTATAGATTTGCTAATGTTGCTATTGAAATCTGTTTTTCTACTAAATTAGAAGCCCATGAACTAAGACCATATACTTCCAGCAAACTCTCATCTCTTTCATCTGCAAAAAATGAAAAACAGAGTTTGGTAGTTGGGTCGTATAAATATTCCATATTAGTTGCCTCATGATAGTACTTACAGAAACCTTTTTCATTGAAGTTCTCCAAAACCATACATAGCGGAGAACGCATTTGAGGATTAATACGCTTTCTAGTATTATAACTTATCTGAATATCAGAGCTGAAATACCTTGATATTTCTGCCGATATAATTTGGGCTTTTTTGATAAAAACATTATCATCTTCATTTTGCCTTAATTCCGCATCCGTAGCATTACTTTTACTCAATACTATTTGGTCACCCTGTCTTGTTGTTAACACAGCAGCTACATCATATAAACTTTCTCCCGAAGCAGATGTCTTTGTCAATACTCTTGCAATCGTAATAGACGGAGTATAAAGTCTTGTAACAGGAAGAAGAATTTCCTTAGAAGTATCATCAAAACGTCTTTGAAAGTTTCTTTCCAGTACAAAATCCGACATTGGATATAATCCTTCTTCTATTAAATCAATCACTGTATGATTTTTTGAATCATTTAATGATTTTCTCCAAGATTGCAAGTTTATATTTATGTCTTTAAGTGCCATTGTAGTATTCACTACACCTGTTTCATCTTGAATACCACCCAATGTTTTTACACGTATAAATATATCTTGTCTTTTGTAAACTGTAGAATCAAAAGTACCATCCTTTCCATTAAATCCGAACGACCCATTAAGTGAATCACCTTTATATACAAGTGAAGCATTAATATTTTTCTCTAAGGATTTAGTTTTCTGTTCAACATTCGTATTTGAATCCGCATTTACCCATATATTGCGCAAAAGCTCTTCCACCTGTATAATAACCAACAACAACAAAATCTCCATATGAATCAATGATAGATGATATAGGAGAGGTATATAAATTATTAATAAAAGACCTTCTTAAAAACTGCCTTGCAAACACTTTATTAGAACCATTGGAACTTAACAAGGTAAATTTGCCATGAGCAAACAATATATTCATTTCCCCATAAGCTTGTTCTTTTGATTCATTAATAAAAGTTCTAAATGTTTCGGTTGTCGTTTTCTTTTTCCCTATAGAAAAAAATCCTAGATTTAAAGAAAATCCACTTTTCACAGTTTACTTATTGATGAAAAATGCGTATAATTATTAAAATCATAATAAGCAAACGATGACTGGTCGTTCCAGTTAGGATAATTTTCATCAATATATGATTCATCATATTCTTTTAGAGATTCAATATCAAGTATGGAATGCGTAAAGTTATCAAAATCACTTGGTATATAATTCCCCTTAAGCAATTTATAACCATAACCTAGATATTTATCAGTTCCCCCAATCATCTCACCACTTCTTGTCAACTCTTCATCAAAAGAAGGTTGTCCTGTAATAACATCTGGAAGAGATGGATTACGTTCTTGAAGAATCACATCATCACATGAATAATCAGTTTCAACCACTGTATTTTGCTGTGCGCATAAGTTCAAATCCTCTGAACAAGCTATAAACAATGGAGCTATAACAGATAAAATTATTATATATAATATTGATTTCATAATCTTTTCTTATTGCAGATTATTATTAGATAAACTTTTCATATATTCTTCTAAAGGAATTGTTACTATTTCGTCTGGTTTTGCCTTTGATGTAGTATTTATTATTCCATACCAAGAACCTTTAAATTTAACTTCTCTATCATTAGCCTCATTTCCATTACGATAAGTCATAGTAATAGTATAGTCAGCCTTTACACTATATTTCTTTAAATAAGTCGTTACTTTAATTAAAGATGGCTCATCAACTTCTACCGGAATAGTCACCGATAATGTTTTAGGTATCTCATACGTTGTGGAAGTATAAGGAGCTCTAGGCAAAAATATTGTTGAATCAGGCATTTCCCCACTACTAAAATTGCCAGGGCAATAAATTGCCCGGCTATTATTGCAGGACGTAAAAACATTTGTTCTTCATTTGCCATTGGAATTTTCAAAGCTCCTTTTTCTGTATAACAAGAAGTATCTTTTACATCTTTTTTTGCATAAATTGTAATATTTGATGGTCCAGCAACTGCTCCTGTCTGACCATTTGAATACACAACAACAGGGTCTAATTCCGTCACTACAGCTTTAGGTTCAAATGCTATTTCTTTTACTTTAAATTTATCCTGAAACTCTAATAGAAACTCTTGCTGTGGTTGCTTATTATATTTTGCATACCCTACCTGCCATTACTCTTTACTTCTATAGAATAATTAAACACACTCCAAGGATTATTGGGGTCTGCCGTTCCTAAATATGTCTGATTTTCAATATTAAAATATCCTTTATATGTTGATGGTATAAGGTCCCAACTTCCAGAACTTATATCTTCCGAGTCCCAAACAAAAACAAGTTTATTGTTTGGGTCATTGTTATATTGACCACAAACCAATGGCTTATTATAAGACTTTGAATAAATCAAATATGGTATTCCACTACTAGGTGGCAAAATCTTTAAATAGAATTTTGAAGAACTATAAGCTGAAAGTATCAATTCTTTTCTCATTCCTTGAGTAGAAAGATAAGGCTGTCCAACCACTCCACCTCCTCTGACTTTCAACGCAAAAGGAAGCTCTCTAACAGCATACATATTTGATGAATAAAATTCATCTGTCTCAGGATAATAAGAATAAGATTTCGTTTCTGGCTTTTTTTTAAACTCATCTATATTAGAAAACAGACTCACAGAGTCAGCAACAGAGATAGCTCTTGACTGGATTGAACTTTCTGATGTTTCCGAAAAATCATATAAAAGTTCAGAACTTTTTTCACAAGAGACAAGACCAATAGTCATTGCTCCTACCAATAATTGACTTACGCCCCAAAAAGAATAGAATTTTTTTTTTCATAAATATAGTTTTAAAATTATGTCCTTAGAAACAAATACACAATAGAGTTCACGTAGATTTACTTTCTGACGCACGCGAATACGCCACATATACAAAAGGACGAAGAGAAAACAAATCCATGATGCCAAAAACTTTTAGGTAAATATATAAATAGCTCTTACAGCATATTACGTTAAGAGCTATTTATCCCAAAAAGTCAGTTATATTTTACTTAATTTCCCGAAAGACTTAGCCAAAGACGAACTGTTCTTTTAGCCTTATTCTGTTCTCCTTCTAGAATCTTTGCATCACCTTTCTTATAGCTTATTTTTAATTGAGAATCAGTCTGTATAGCATCATATAGAGGAAGCAAAAAGAAATTATCTTCATCTAAAAGTTTTTCCATTATTAACGGAATAATATTTTTACCCATCGCTTGCATTTCTTTAAACTGTGGTAATGTTGTATAAGCGAGAGTACTTGAACTATATTTAGTTTGTGGATTTATTGAAATTTCTTCGTTCCATGAATTAAACAAATCGTTAAACTTAGTCTTTACCTCACAATTAATATTTGCAGCTTTATCAATGACAGCTTGTTTTTCTGCATCAGAAAGTTCAATATCTTCTTGTGCTATCTGTTTTGCAAGTTCCTTTATCTCCGACATATCAGTCTTTGTTCTACTCTCGATAAAAGAAACCAAAATTCTACCATACAAAGTGCCAGATAGCTCACTCCTTTTATGGGTAATACGCAAATAACGCCCAAGTTTTGACTCCCAAGTACCGCTACTATATACAACACTTCCATGAGTCATATCTATACTACTTGTTCCCCAACCATCAACAGTAGCATTGCTACCTTCTGTACTAGTCTGTTCATAATTACAAGACGAACCATATAAAGTTTTAGCATTTTTATACTGTTCTATAAAATCATTGTAAAAAGATTCTGGGTCAATCCATTTGTTAGTTATCCCCATAGAATAAGCAATACAATTATATGTACCTGTTGCTTCTCCTGTTACAGAAATATTATTTACATCTAAATTTGGGAAATCCTTTTTAAGATTATCCTTTTCCGCTTGTGTAGGAACCTTCTCATAGAAGCAGCTCTAGTAGTAAGTTCGTTTGGATTGGCATTATCCTCCACAGAACCAATCTCTTCGTTTTGCTGACAAGCAATAAGACTAAAAGAGAAACCTAATAAAATTAAAATTTGTTTTCTCATAAAACGATATTTTTAAGTTAGTAATTATTCAGCAAATGCATTTGCATATCGCAAATATACAATACAAATTGTATATAATATAAGAATTATATTGTTTTTTCCACTGTTAATGCTTAAAAACATAATATATTTGCTATTTTTGCAATATACAATCTAAATTATACTAATATGGAAAAAAACTTATCATTCATTAAAAGACTTTGAACTATCCTATGGGAAAAATGTTATTGAGAGAGCAAATGATTTCCAGCAGTACATTGAGCAACTAAATGATTTCGGATGTAAAAGCTATTGGATAACTTCACATACAGGTATCGGTTCAACAATGGCAATTGAAGGCTTCAACGAACCTGTTATTGCATTTATTTCTAATGATTATTTAGGTATGTCACAAAGAGAAGAAACTAAACAAGCAGGTATAGATGCTATAAAAAATATGGAACAGGTGCTTGCGCTGCACAAGTAATAGGTGGTTATCTCGACATACACCAACAGCTAGAGAAAGAAATAGCTTCTTTTGTAGGACAAGAAGAAGCTATTTTATTTTCTTCCGGATTTGGAGCAAATGCCGGAATACTAAGAGCCTTATTGGGTCAAAATGATATTGCATTGATAGACCCTTATATCCACACAAGCGCAATGGCTGGACTAAAAGGAACAAATATAAAACGAATTGGGCATAACGACCTAGAATATTTGGAGAAGGTACTAAAAGAAGTCAAAGGGCAATATCAAACTAAACTTGTAATAATAGATGGTGTATATTCAGGATGGGGATTTGTCTTTACTTCCGGAAATTATTACTCTTTGCAAGACTTATGAAACCATGCTGATGTTAGATGATGCACATGGAATAGGAGTAATGGGAGCCAATGGCAGAGGAACAGCTGAATACTATAACTGTTTAGGTCAAATTGATATTATTACTGGCACATTCAGCAAGTCATTTGGTTGCGTAGGGGGATTTGCAGCAGCTTCGAAGAAGATAATACAATACTTGAAATTTTATGCGGACAGCAATGTGTTTTCAGCAGCCCCTACCCCACAAGTCACAGCATCCATACTAAAAGCTTTAGAGATTATAAAAAAAAGAACCACAAATAAGAACCAAACTTTGGGAAAATACGAACTATCTTAGAAAACGGTTGAAAGAAGAAGGGTTCGACATAGGAAAATCTGTTTCCCCTATTTTTCCTATTATGATAAGAGATAATAAAAAGGTTTACGAAATTGCTAAAATGTTGCAAGAAAAAGGTATCTTTACAATTGGAATTGTATATCCGGCTGTAAGAACCAAAGAAGCAAGATTAAGGGTCAGCGTTCTTGCCACGCATAAACTTGAACAATTAGAATCTTTAGTCAATACTCTTAATGATATAAATAAGAACATAAAAATAAAATAATAATGAAAGAAAGGAGAAAGCGAAGAAGTGCCAAAGACATAAAGGAAAGCATTATTAATGCGGCAACCCATTTAATTGAAACTGAAGGATTTTCTAATCTAACAGTTACAGGTATTATGCGACAAGCTGAAATTGAGCCTGTACAATTCTATAACAGATATGATGATTTGAATAAGTTCATTGACGAGTATGTAAAAAAATACGACTATTGGTTTAGCGATATTGTAAAATCACAAAAACAATCTAGTAACGATAAAGCACTATATATGAACATTCTTGTAGGTTTATTTCAATCTTTATCAGAAAATAAAATCATGCAAGAACTTCTAAAATGGGAACTAGCTAATAACAATGAAACTAGTCAACGTACCGCTCAACTACGGGAATTGCACACGTTACCTTTATGCCAAAAATTCTCAAACATATTCTCCAATACAGATATTGACATTGTAACTATATCTGCACTAATAATAGGAGGAATATATTATCTTATTTTGCATGATAAACTTTCAACTTTCAGTGAAATGGACTTAAAAAAAGAATCTGACAAACAAAAAGTTATTAAGGCTATAAGCAAATTGTCAGACATTTTATTTACGTTTATACCTTCTTCTATTACTAAAGAAAATATTGATATTATAATAAAAATGAGAGAAGATAATATTCCTGTAGAAAAAATAGCATATTATACAGGAATCCCTAAAGAAATTATTGTTTCTATCTAAAATATCCGTCCAATGAGGAAAAACCCATTGGACGGGTCTATAGCCTAACCAAAAATCTTTGTTTCACAAAACGACCCTTTTTCTGTACTTTTGATTTATAATAGTACTAGAGGTAATAACAGGGGGGAAAGCCCTAGTTTAAAATAGTTTCGCGAATAGTTGAATTTATGAAACTTGGATTTAAATAAAATGGAGATAATAGGCTACGCTCGTGTTTCAACGAGGGAACAGAATTTAGATTTGCAGCTAGATGCTTTAAAAGAAGCCGGATGCAAAACTTATATTTGAGGAAAAAGTATCAGGAGTAAAGGATAGACCCGAATTAGATAAAGCCCTTGCATATTTGCGAGAAGGTGATACTTTTGTTATCTGGAAGCTAGATAGATTAGGACGTTCTTTGAAAGATTTAGTTTATATAGTTGATTGTTTGCAGAAAAGAAAAATTGCATTCAAAAGCATAGTTGATGGTATTGATACTAATAGTGCTTTAGGAAGATGTCAATTTGGAATTTTTGCTTCATTGGCTGAATATGAACGTGAAATAATAGTAGAACGAACTAGGGCTGGATTACAAGCTGCAAAAGAACGAGGGAAACTTACGGGACGACCTATAGGGTTATCGGAAGATGCAAAGAGAAAAGCTATAGCAGCAAAGCGTTTATATGAAAATCGGGATTATTCTATAGATGAAATATGTAGAATTTTACACATTGGAAGTAAGGCTACTTTGTATAGGTATTTACGTTATGAAAAAGTAAGATTGATGAATAGAAGAAATAAATAGGGCGTTACCTTTCAGGTCGGGCTTTTCGCTGCAAGTCCTCGCTACGCTGTGGGCTTTCCGCTGCAATCCCTAACGCATTTTCCCACCCACCCTTCTAAGGTATATCCAATGCTTTG
>ENA-OQAN01000487-OQAN01000487.1-human-gut-metagenome-genome-assembly--contig:-NODE-487-length-21027-cov-2.713349_pt1 | contig 21027 bp, 19 predicted proteins | sample MGYA00242735_ERZ504527 | MGnify/ENA primary metagenome ERZ504527 (study PRJEB26092, sample SAMD00036230) | human gut metagenome | host: Homo sapiens | study: EMG produced TPA metagenomics assembly of... | reverse complement strand
ACGATTTATTCTTGTAAATTGACAGGTTATAATTCTTCTATCATAACCCTGCACTTGGTTTCTTATTCAGTTCTCAAAGGTCTTTGTCTCTCTTAAGACAACTTCTATATTCTAGCAAATCTAGAATACCTTGTCAACACTTTTTTTGAAGTTTTTTTTACTTCTCGTGTCTGCTGTCTCTCGCGAAACAGCTTATTTATAATATCATCTCTGACCTGTCTTGTCAATAATTTGCATTGATTTTAATTTTCTTTTTTTTATAATACTTTCTAATAGTACTTCTTCTCTCGATTTATCTAAAAAAAGAAGAGTAAAACTCCTTACTCTTCTTCATCTTTATTTTTATTTTCAATTCTTTCTTTGACTTCATCGTAAGATAGGGCATGATTATCTTCTTCTGAATCTCCAAGAGAATCCTCCGGCATCTTACCAGTCTCATAAATTGACTTGATTTGTGCAGCATCAAGTGTTTCATACTTAAGCAAAGCTTCTGCAATGAGTGCATGTGTTTCTCGGTTTGCATTGATAATTTCAGCTGCTTTGTCATGTGCTTCAACTAAAAGTGATCGAATTTCTTCGTCAATAAGTTGAGCTGTATGAGCTGAGTAAGACTTATCTGTCGTAAATTGTCCTGGATTCATCGCATGATTACCTTCATATTGGACTGGTCCAAGTTTTTCGCTCATACCATATTCAGTAACCATTGCACGTGCTAACTGTGTTGCTTGCTCAAAGTCATTTGAAGCGCCTGAGGTTTGAACGTTGAAAATAATTTCTTCTGCAACACGTCCACCCATAAGTCCTGCCAATTGTTCTTTTAGCTCATCTTTAGATGACAACATCTGATCCTCTTTTGGTAGAGAAATCATATAACCACCTGCGCGGCCTCGTGGAACAATAGTAACCTTGTGAACATCACGAGCGCTAGAAAGTGTTAAACCAACAATTGTATGACCTGCTTCATGGTAAGCCACAACTTTACGTTCGTGTTCTGAAACTTGGCGGTCTTTCTTAGATGGTCCAGCAATAACACGATCCTCTGCTTCGTCGATATCACTAGCATCAATTCTAGTCTTACTACGTCGTGCAGCAACTAGGGCTGCTTCATTCAAGACATTTTCTAAGTCAGCTCCAACAAAACCTGGAGTTTGTTGAGCAACAACTTTAAGGTCAACATCTTCAGCCAATGGTTTATTCTTGGCATGGACTTTCAAGATAGCTTCTCGGCCTTTTACATCTGGGCGACCAACAAGAACTTTACGGTCAAAACGTCCTGGACGTAGGAGGGCTGGATCAAGAACATCACTGCGTTGGTTGCAGCAATGACAATGATATTCTCATTTCCATCAAAACCATCCATTTCTATCAACAGTTGGTTAAGGGTTTGTTCACGTTCGTCGTTACCGCCACCCATTCCAGTACCACGACGACGGCCAACCGCATCGATTTCATCAATAAAGATAATAGCACGTTCGGCCTTCTTAGCGTCTTCAAAAAGACTACGAACACGACTTGCTCCGACACCGACAAACATCTCTACGAAATCAGAACCTGAGATACTAAAGAAAGGAACATCTGCTTCACCAGCAACAGCTTTAGCAAGCAGAGTTTTACCTGTCCCTGGAGGGCCTTCAAGGAGAACACCCTTAGGGATACGTGCACCAAGTGCTTTATATTTACGTGGATTTTTGAGGAAATCTACGACTTCTACAAGTTCTTCTTTTTCTTCTTCTGCACCAGCCACATCTGTGAAACGAACTTTAATATTCTCTTTTGATTGAGTCTTAGCACGGTTGCGGCCAAAATTCATTGCACCGCGGTTACCACCTTGGTTCATCATGAAAAGGAAGAAAATAGCAATCCCAATCAAAGGTAGGTAACTAAAAAGATATGAAATCCAAGCACCACTTGAACTTTCACGTATCATTTTAACATTAACATCAGCTGCTTCTGATGCTGACTGCAATTTCTGCATGGTTGTTTCATTCTGCAGCACAGTCGATGTAAAGCTACGTGTCTCTGATGATGCACTACCTAAAAATGGTAGACTAAGATCAGTATCAACCTTTTCGGCCTTTTTGTAGCTACCTTTAACTTCAATGATACTACCGTCTGGCTGATAAGTGATAGATTTTACCTTACCATCTTCAATTTTCTTAACCAACTGTGTGTAAGACAATTGTTGACTTGGGCTTTGGCTTCCTCCTGCAAAGTATTGTACTCCGGTTACAACCGCAATAATAACTATGATGTAGAGAAAAGCGTTCCGTAAGAAGCCATTATTATTTTTATTATTCATAAATTAATTAGACCTTTACTTATTTTGTATAAATTTCTTCTTTTAGGACACCGACATAAGGAGGTTACGGTATTTTCATCATAGTCTAGTCCGAAACCAACGATAAATTCATTAGGAACATCGTAACATACGTAATCTGCCTCAATATCAACAACACGACCTTCTGGTTTATCAAAAAGAGTTGCGATTTTGACTGAATTGGCTTTACGGTACTTGAACATATCTCGAAGATAAAGGAGCGTACGACCCGTATCAATGATATCTTCAATAAAGATGATGTCTCGTCCTTCAACATTAGTGTCAACATCTTTAAGAATCTTTACTTCACCACTGCTGACAGTTCCACCACCATAACTTGAGACGACCATAAAGTCCATCTCAATATGGGTATCGATATGTTTGATAAGTTCTGCCATAAATGGAACAGCACCTTTCAAAACACAGACTAGTAGAGGATTTTTCCCCGCATAATCCTCTGTCAATTGTTGTCCTAGTTCTTTAGTTTTAGCTACGATATCCTCTTGGGAAAAGAGGACTTTTTTAATGTCTTTTTCTAACATTTGGGTTCCCTTTCTCGAAGTCAATATTCTGTTATTATACCACTTTTACTTCAATCATCGTTATTTGAACATGGTATTTGATTAGAAATTCTTATAAATGACTACAGTGCCATAAAGTATAGCATTTTCAGGTCTTTTTTTCAAATAGAGACGCCAGCAACATAAAGAAAAATAATCTGACCATCTTGTTCTCCTATAATGGCTTTTTGACGATCCTTCTCTAAAATCTTATTGTCTATAAATAGTCGTCTTAATTTTTTATGGTGACTACCAAGGTCAATCTTATCGCCTTCTTTTCTATGACGAATCACTATTGGGGAATCTGACCAAATACTAATAGTATCTGAGTTAGAAACGTCATTGAATTCTGAAAAAGTCAAGGTATAATCCTCAAACTCAACAGATTTTCCAAATTCTAAGAGACAAGGAGGGGATAAAGAGATAGCCTCTTCTTTCCTTATTAGGAAAGAAGTCTGTGTTTTTACTAGTTCGTAACCATTTATTAGGGGGATCTTTCCTGAAACATTTTTCCTTAGATAACTTATCAATTGATTAAATTGGCCTTTAGAAAGCTGTAAATCAGGAAAGGTATCTAAATAGTTCTGAAGAAGAAAGAGCTGGACAGGATCTGACTGTTGCTGAAAAACAGATAAATCAGTGATAGTAATATCCTTTGTTAACTCCCCTAAAGCTTGCTTCATAAGACTAATCTCCTCGGCTAAAAGACAAAGGTGCTCCTTAAATTTAGGATTTTCCTGAGATAAGGTAGGAAGATAGGACAGTCTGATGCGATTCCGAAGATAGGCTAGTGACGTATTACTCCTATCCTCAAAATGGAAAGTTACGGGAAGCTGATCTTTCGTAAGATGCAAAAAGGGACGAATAATCTGACCAGTACCAAATGGTCTGATAGCTGAAATTCCTGTCAGGTGTCTTAAACGACTTCCTCTCAACAGTCTCATAAAAATCGTCTCTGCTTGATCATCTGCATGATGGGCTGTTACAAGAGCAGAGTAATCATAATCTTTCATGACCCGCTTAAAAAACTCATATCGAAAGGTACGGGCAGCATTTTCTGAAAACTTTCCTGAGAAGGCACTATAGTGAAAAGGGACCTTATGTTCCTCTGCCCAATGACGTAAATACGCTTCTTCATGCTCCGACTCTTGTCGTTGTTTATGGTTAACGTGAGCAATCCCCAACTGAATATCCAAATCTTTTTGATGGTTATACAAAAAGTGCAGCAAACTCATAGAGTCTGCTCCACCTGATACTGCTACTAAAATTTTCTTGTGCTGGTTAAAATAACCCTTGGCTTGCATCATTTGCAACAATTTTTGTGTCATTATTTTAAAATTCCATAAACATCATCTGCAATTGAGGTGATTTTGTCATAGCCCTCTTTATCCGTAAAAATCGATAGAATAAAGGGAGAATCTGCATAAACAATAGCGACGTCATGTTTAAAGTCGTAGGCATCACCAATTTTATGAGCGACAGGCACATCAATGTTTTTGGAAATACGTTCGCCATCATAGTCCGTACTTGAAAGATAATTGATAATATCTCCATTTTGTCTATAAACAGCCTCCATCAAAGTACCTGCGGCTCTAGCAGTCAACTCCTTTTTATCCATATTCCACGAAGTCGCTGCGGCTTTATCTACTGATTTTTGGAAGGCCTTGTCATACTGATTGGTTACATAATAACCTAATATATTTGTCGCTACATTATCTGAGTTTTGGGCTACAGCCTTTAACAGATTTTCCAAGCTATAATTCTTATCATCAGGTATCTTACTAATCTTTCCAGAACCATCTGGATCATAGGCACCTGGAAAACCATTCACAGCTGCGGTATATTGATACTCATCTGATAATGATAATTTTTTTTGAGACAGACGTTCCTGTGCATAATAGAGTACTCCAAGCTTGGCTACGCTTGCTGCATACATGCTTTTTTCGTCATTGATAGCAGCTACTCGGTCCGTATCAAGCTGTTTAACATAAACTGAGATGCGCTCTTGATTGTTATACTTCTCATTAAGGACTTTTTGAACAGCCTCGATGCGATTGTCAGTCGTTGATAAATCAGAAGCGTTGATCCACCCCTCACCGTCTACCAAATAGTAGGTCCCTGCATGCGTCTGAGCTGCTTGGCTAACCTTAATGGGTTTAAAACTAGCGAGTTTGGAGTCAGCTTTTTCAGTTCCTAAAACGTAAGGTTCTTTGTATACCGTTAAACCATCTTTAGTCCAGAAGGTCATGTCTACCGGTTTTTGATTATAGACACTATCATCAATAATTAATTTCTGACTAGCGGCTACATAATCACCATCTTGAAGTTGGAAAACAGGCTCACCTTTAGCATTCCAAAAAATAGCAGAAATTGATAGTTTGGTATCCGCTTGGATACTGGTTTTAAATTCTGTTAAATCCTTGTTCTTATAAGTTAGGATAGTTGTTATCGTTCTTGGATTTTTAGGAATCTGTTTAAATTGAGCCAAACTAGCTGTAGTATTTTGAGTCAATTTTTGGACCTGTTTTTGGGTCAGAGTTAGCTCCTTCTCCATAGGAAGTAAGACTAGGGGGCTAGAAGATACAAGCACAACAGTTGCAGCTATTAAGAGCTTTTTCATGCTTGCTTCTTCACCTCCTCTTTCCTCGGTAATTCCATTTTAAGTTGCTGATTTTTTTCTGATAGTTCCTCTAACTTGGCTTCTGAATAGGTTAAAAAAGTTTCTACAGTTTTTAGTAAATCTTTCATTAGGGTAATAAGCTTGGTACAGGATAGATTGACTCTCCTTCACGTGAATAATAGTACTTAGCACGCGCATATTTCTCGGCGAAAGCATCATCCTTAAGTTTCTTAGCCAAATCCTTTCGTTCCTTTGTCTGATCCGACAATTTATCATAGTCTTTCTGAAGCGACAAGACTTCCTTCTCTTGCTGTTTGATATTCATATAGGTCTCAACCAGATTATAGGTTGGCAAGATAAAGAGTAAAACAACCACAAAAAGAATCCACCCCATAAAGCGATTCCTTTGTTCGTGTTCGGCACGCTCTAATCGTTGCTCTTGATTGGCATTATCAATGTAATCGTTCGTAAGCTGTACAATATTAGGCTTCTTGCTCATCTGCTTCAATCCTTGTTTCACTTATAATCTCGTACATTTTTGCCGCATCTTCTTTTTTAGTACTGTCTTTCATTTCTAAAACACGGACAGTTAAAAGTTTATTTCCAAAACGAACTTCCACTTGGTCACCAATTTTTAAATCTGTAGATGACTTAGCGAGTACTCCATTTACTTTTATACGTCCTTTATCAGCTACTTCTTTAGCAACTGGACGGCGTTTGATAATTCGTGATACTTTTAAATATTTGTCTAATCTCAATATTACTGTTTCCTTTTCGTTAGGATATCTCTTCTATGATAGCATTTTTTTGAGAAAATAGGTGACTAAAGCCTTTTCAAGTACAAAAATAAGAGAATCGACACTAGTCGACCCTCTCAGGAGATTTATGAAAAAGAAAAGTTTTAGGATATTTTATAGTATAGAGAGACTTACTTAAACTTTCCTTAAGCTTCTTTTTTTTCTTTACGTTCTTTGATTTCCATAAATGTCTGTCCAAAAATTTTTAATTCTTCAAGAATCTCATAGTCTTTCTTGTTACGAACATCAAAAGTAATCTCTACTTTCCCTTGGTTATCACTGATTTTTGCTTTTAAATGCGTTTTAGAGATGGCTTCGAAATAGTCTTGAGTCAAGAAGAATTTAAGAGAGGCTTTTTCGAAACGAACAATAATAGTATCGTTCTTACGCTCGACTAATTCTGCAAAGGCAGCATCCAAATAGGCCTTAACCAGACCAATCTCAATGAGATAGGCAACTTGGTCTGGATATTCTCCAAAGCGGTCAATAAGCTCATCTTGAAGGTCTTGATAGTCTTTCTGATTCTCAATTTCTCGAATACGCTTATAAATTTCAATTTTTTGGCGCTCGTCAGAAATATAGTCAGAAGGGAGGTAAGCATCAATCTGAAGATTGAACTCTGCATTTCCTTTACGTCGAACTTGAGTTTTACCTTGACGTTTATTGATAGCCTCTTCCAAGAGTTGTGAGTACATTTCAAACCCGACTGAGTCGATGAATCCACTTTGAGAAGCACCAAGAATGTTCCCGGCACCACGAATTGATAAATCACGCATGGCAATTTTGAAACCTGATCCCAGTTCTGTAAAGCCCTTAATAGCATCCAATCTCTTCTCAGAGACTTCCGTCAACACTTTATCAGGACGATACATGAGATAGGCATAAGCAATTCGATTACTACGCCCCACACGACCTCTCAACTGATAAAGAGTAGATAAGCCATATGATCTGCATTCTCAATAAAGAGCGTATTAACGTTGGAGATATCAATCCCTGTCTCGATAATGGTCGTTGCTACCAAAACATCGTAATCACCATTCAAGAAATCCAAGAGGGTATTCTCCAACATAACCTCACTCATCTGACCATGAACAAATCCGATACGTGCTTCAGGGACCAGCTCATGTAGTTCAGAAACTTTTTGATCAATGGTTTCAACACGATTATAAACATAAAAAATCTGGCCGCCTCGGTCCATCTCTCTTAATATCGCTTCTCGAATAAGACTAGGATTGGTTTCCATAACATAAGTTTGAACTGGATAACGGTTGGTAGGTGCTGTCTCAATAATCGACAAATCACGAATACCTAACATAGACATATGAAGCGTACGAGGAATAGGTGTCGCAGTTAGAGTAAGGACATCAACCTTAGCTTTCAACTCCTTAAGTTTCTCTTTATGCTTCACGCCAAAACGTTGTTCTTCATCAATTACTAGCAATCCTAAATCAGAAAACTTAACATCTTTGGACAGCAGGCGGTGAGTACCAATAATAATATCAATACGCCCTTTAGCTAGATTTTCAATAGTCTCATTTTGCTCTTTTTTACTTCTAAAACGACTGAGTTCATCTACCTCAACAGCATGATTTTCAAAACGTTCTTTAAAATTCAAATAATGCTGGTGGGCAAGAACTGTTGTAGGAACTAGATAGCAACTTGCTTTCCATCATTGACCGCTTGAAGGCAGCACGCATAGCTACCTCTGTCTTACCAAAACCAACATCACCCACCAAGAGACGATCCATGGGTTTGTCTGACTCCATGTCTGCCTTAATTTCCTTGATAGAACGCAATTGATCCTCTGTCTCAGCATAGGCAAAATCATCTTCGAAATCCCTTTGGTTATCATCATCTGGTGAAAAAGCAAAACCTTTAAGTTGACTACGCTCAGCATAAAGTTTTAAGAGATCATCGGCAATATCCTCTACTTGCTTGCTTACTTTTTGTTTAGTCTTTTGGAAACGCCCATCATTGAGTTTATTAATTTTAGGCTCTTTTCCGTCCGCTGACACATACTTAGAGAGACTCTCAATCTGCTCAACAGGTAGAGAAATTGTTGCCGCATCCTGATATTGGATGGTCAAGTAGTCACGATGCACCCCTTTAATCTCAATAGTCTCAATACCTTTAAATTGACCGATACCATGAGTCTGGTGTACAACATAATCACCTTTTTCAAGTTCATTGTAATCTTTGAGACGCTCAGCATTGGAAACGTGACTGGCACGCGCACGACGTTACTTTTTTATGAAAAATCTCACGTTCAGTGACAAGAACAAGCTTTTCATCCGCAAAGTAAAAACCATTGGATAAGTTACCTAAGACTAACTGAGGCTTATGAGGTATCAAATCTCCAAAACTACTAAGGGGTAAATCTAAATCATATTCTTCCAAGGTTTCCTTCAAAGATTTGAGCTGCTTCTCAGACCCCACTTGTAAAATAACTGTTGCCTTATTCTTGGTATAGCGATGTATTTCATCAACTAGAAGTGGGAACTGGTTGAAGAACTCCTGCATAGGGTATTGCGTGAATTGATACAACTTATCAAATTTAAGATTTCCCAATCCCTTATGAAAATTCGAAAAGAAACTAGCTGGCTGATAGTTACGTAAAGTCTTAAATGAATCCACTAAGTAATTTAGATGACTCAGAGACTTGCCCTGATGAAGATCCTCAGTTAAAAGATTAGCCACTTCCAACTCAAGACGTCCATGGCGGTCCACTATCTTTTGAAAATCATCAATGAATACAGGAGTTCCCTTTGGAAGGTAGTCAAATAAGGTGTAAGCTTTATCATAAAAAAGAGACAAAAACTTACGTAAATCTTTATGACGGTAACCATCAATCGTAACCGACAGGACCTCCTCAAGGTAAGCCTTATGAGGACCTTCTGCCTTTGAGACCGCACTTTCTAGGGCCTTCTCAGCACGTTGGTAATCTTCTCTTGTTAAGATAATATCATCTGCCGGAGATACGATAATATGCTCTAAATTGTCTAAAGATTTCTGACTATCGCTATCAAACTGACGAATACCATCAATCTCATCTCCAAAAAATTCTAAACGGTAGGGGAGTTCTGCAGTCAGTTCATAAATATCTAAAATATCGCCCCTACGACTGAACTCACCAGGGGAGAGAACCTGCTCTACTCTTTGGTATCCAATATGAGTCAGATGCTTACTGAGAGCCTCTAAATCATGTTCCTCCCCTAGTGTTAAGTCAATGCGAGAGTCTTTATAAACCTCAGGATTAGGCAAATGTAACTTAGTACCAACTAAACTCGTAACCAAGATTCCACTTGACTCTTTATCTATTAAAAAATTAAGACTTTCGAGACGAGAATGGGTCTTTTCTGGAGAAGCGAAGATAAACTCTGCAGCTACTACATCATCTGCAAAAAAAGAATAAACCTTATCCTCTCCTAAGATAGCTGACAAATCTCCTGTTAGTTGCTCAGCTTCATTTTGTGTTGAAGTAACGATTAGAATCTTAGGAACCTGCTCAGAAAGGCAGATGCCATGACAACTGCCTTGCTGGAACCAGAAAATCCCATAACCAACTGTCTACTCAATAAAGTTACTTTATCACTCCACTCAAGCAATTGAGGATTCTTCTCAAAAAGATCTAATAGGGTATTAGCCATTATAACGCCTCATAGTGTCTTCGAAATCATTGGTTTTAAGGTAATGATTGAGGCCGTCTCTACCTTGTCTAAAGTCAGTAAAATTGTGGCATAATCATCTTCACTAAATTTTCCAAGGACATGATTAACGACCGTCATTCCTTTCTGTGGGCGGCCAATACCAATTTTTATACGGTCAAATTCTTGAGTGCCAGTTTCAGCAATGATAGATTTAATCCCATTATGACCACCTGCTGAACCTTTTTGACGAAAGCGCAATTTCCCAACTTCCATATCTAAGTCATCGTAAATAACGATAAAATCCTCCATGGGAATATTGTAATAAGCTAGCAATGCTCTAACAGCTAGACCAGATAGATTCATAAAGGTCGTTGGTTTCACAAAATAAACCTTTTCACCGTTTAAAAAGGTCGAAGCCACTTCAGCCTTAAAGGTCTTTTCTTCAGAAAAGGTTAATCCCAGTTCCTTAGCCATTAGGTCAATAGCCATAAACCCAACATTGTGACGTGTCTCATGGTATTTTGAACCAGGATTTCCCAAGCCAACTACTAATTTTGTCATTATTTCTCCTCTTTGATAAACAGCAAAAGGACTGAAAAATACTTTTCAGCCTTGTGCACTATTTTTTATTTTCTAAACGTTGAAACGGAATTCCATGATGTCGCCATCTTGAACAACATATTCTTTTCCTTCTTCACGAAGGCGACCAGCTTCCTTAACAGCTTTCTCAGAACCATATTTAATAAGATCATCGTAAGACATGGTTACGGCACGGATAAAGCCTTTCTCGAAGTCAGAGTGGATAATTCCTGCTGCTTGTGGAGCCTTGATGCCGCGTTTAAAGGTCCAAGCACGTACTTCTTTCTCACCAGCAGTAAAGTAAGTTCCAAGACCAAGCAAGTGATAGGCTGCGCGTGTCAGTTTATCAACTCCTGATTCTGTCAAACCAAGGTCTTCCAAGAACATTTCTTTGTCTTCATCATCCAATTCAGAAATTTCTTCCTCAACACGTGCCGAGATAACAACTACTTCTGCATTTTCAGTCGCTGCAAACTCACGAATTTGTTTGACATAATCAATATCATCAGGATTTGCGACTTGGTCTTCATCAACGTTAGCCACATAAAGTACTGGTTTTGTTGTCAAGAGGAAGAGTCCCTTAACAATTTTTTGCTCTTCCTCAGTAAAATCAATCGTACGTGCAGACTTACCATCTTCTAGAACAGGTTTAATCTTTTGAAGAATATTAAACTCTGCCACAGAATCTTTATCTTTTTGTGTACGCGCAATTTTTTCGACACGCGCATAACGTTTGTTAATTGATTCAAGGTCAGCCAAAATCAATTCTAGGTTAATTGTATCAATATCAGCCATTGGATCTACAAAGGCATCCTCACGCCCTTGTTCACGCATAACATTTTCATCATCGAAAGCACGAACCACATGGACAATCGCATCTACTTCACGAATGTTCGCCAAGAACTTATTTCCAAGACCTTCACCCTTTGATGCTCCTTTTACGATACCCGCAATATCTGTGAACTCAAATGTGGTTGGAACTGTCTTTTTAGGGGTAATAAGTTCAGTCAGTTTCGTCAAACGCTCGTCTGGTACCTCAACCATTCCGACGTTTGGATCAATTGTCGCGAAAGGATAGTTAGCAGCTTCCGCACCCGCTTTTGTAATTGCATTGAAAAGAGTTGATTTACCAACGTTTGGCAAACCAACGATACCTGCTGTTAAAGCCATTAATTTATTTCTCCATAAAAAAGTAATTCAGTTAATTATAACACAAAAATTGTTAAAAATAGGCAACTTCCCTTTGAGAATCATAAAAAGGAAAGCAAGGCAAAGAATGCTATAAAGAAGATAATTAGGGACTCTAGAAAGTTTTTATATTGCTAGTAAACTAATTTCCTTAACATAAGAATCTCCTTATCTAGACTCCTCAATGTCTGTTATAAAATCTTCTTAAGTTTCTTTTCGAAATCATGACGACTCATCATAACCACATGATCACAATTCGTACAACGAATCTTAATGTCAGCTCCAAGACGGGTCACTTCCCATTCATTAGCTTTTTTTCCTGTTGCTTTGATGGTACAAGCATGTGGTTTTTTCATTTCAACTAAACTTCCAATTTGGTACATAAACTCCCTCTCTAGTAAAAATATCCACAGTGGATAACTTTTTCGATTTTAGTTTGTTCTTACAGGTGTAATCAATTGAATAAAATTCTCACTGTCATCTGCTGGCGTCAAAGTAAATGGACGCACTGGTGAAATGAAACGTACACGGACAGTCTCACTCTTAAGAGCTTTCAAAGCATCTATTAGGTAGGTTGGGTTGAAACTAATGACCAAATCACTACCTGAAACATCTTGCACGTCAATATCCTCATTCACCTTTCCGACTTCTGGTGAATTAACATGGGCACTGACACTGCCATTGATGATTTCGAGTTTGACGGTACCACTTTGACTAGCATTAGAAATCAAATATGAACGTTCCATAGCAGAACGAAGGCTAGCTGTCTCGAAAACAACTTCTGTTTCAAATGAATCAGACAAGAGACGATTCGTGTCTGGATAATTTCCTTCAAGTAGACGTGTATAGAAAGAAATTGTTTCACTACGGAATAGAATTTGATTTGCTGAGAAGAAAACCTCTATGTTTTCAATATCATCGCTAAAGACTGCCGATAATTCTTTAAGTGAGCGACTTGGGATTACAACATCAAAGTTATCTGCAGAATGCTCCAAAACAAGTTGGCGTTGGCTCATACGGTGAGAGTCAGTTGCTACAGCTTTGAGATCTTTATGATTTGAAAGAACGAAGTGAACACCGGTTAAAATTGGACGACTTTCTTGGGTGCTTGCTGCGAATGAAGTTTCAGCAATGATAGATTTTAACACTTTTGTGTCCATGAGTAATGGCGTCAAGCTATCAACTTCCTGAATACGGGGATATTGTTCAACATCTTTCCCTTTCAAGGTAATTTCTGATTTACCACTTTTCAGTAAAACTTGATATTGTTCAATTTCTTCAAAAGTAAGGGTAACATCAGGCAAGCTTGAGACAACATTAATGAAAAAGTTTGCTTCCAAAAGGATACTACCTGGCTGTGTAATTAAGAGGCCTGCATTTTCTTCTGAAACTGAGATACTATTTTCAATTGAGATTTGCCCATTTGATCCTGTCAAATAGATACCATCACTGGTAACTTCGATTTTAATCGTTGATAGAATTGGGATAGCATTTTTAGAAGAAATAGCACGGCGAGTTGTATGAAGTGCTTGTAAGAAATAAGCTTTATTAATCGCAAATTGAATCATGATGCTCCTTTATTTTAGTAGTAGTATTTTAGTAGTAGTAGTAGGTCTTGTGGACACTGTGCATAAGTCTACAAAACATAGTTTTATCAAGGCTTTAAACTTGTGCACAGCCTGTGGAAAAGTTTGGATAATTTTCAATAGTTATCCACAAGTGTCATTTTATCTTGTTTTTGATGGTATCAATTTCAATGCGTAAACTGTCATCTTGAGCAATCATATTTTTGATTTTATTGTATGCATGTAGGACAGTTGAGTGATCTCTTCCTCCAAATTCTTTTCCAATTTTTGGAAGGGAGTTATCAGTCATTTCACGCGCAAGATACATGGCTACCTGACGTGCCAAGACAATATTTTGTGTTCGTTTAGTTGCTTTAATCTCTTTTACTGTGACATTATAAAATTTTCCTACCTCAGTTTGGATATCCTCAATCGGAATAAGAGTTAACTTAGGACCATCCATTTTACGTGCGCGAATGGCTTCAGCAGCTACTTCAACTGTGATAGTATCTAACTGGCGAACATTGGCAACTAAGCTAATATCTTTTAAGGCCCCTTCTAAGTCACGGACATTTGAATCAAATTGGCCAGCTAAATACTCAATTGTTTCAGGAGGAAAATGATAATCATAGTCCATAATCTTATTAGTAAGAATGGCCACTCGCGTTTCAAAATCAGGTGGTGTGATGTTGACGGTTAACCCCCATTTAAAGCGCGTGACAAGACGCTCTTCCATCTCGTTCAATTGATCTGGATTACGGTCGCTGGTCAGGACAATTTGTTTATTATTATTGTGAAGGACATTGAAAGTATTGAAAAATTCCTCTTGAGTGGCTTGCGTTGATTTTTTAGCCAATGATTGAATATCATCAATTAAGAGAACGTCCAGATGACGGTATTTAAGTTTTAGTTCATCCATTTTATCTAAACGGATATGGACAACAAATTCATTAATGAAATTCTCTGCAGTAATGTATTTGATACGTGCTTGAGGATTATCATGTAAGACCTTGTTACCAATGGCATTGAGTAAGTGAGTTTTTCCGAGACCAGGTCCTCCATAAATAAATAGAGGGTTATACGTAGCTCCTGGTGAATCAGCTACAGCTAAAGATGCAGCAACTGACCAACGGTTTTCATCCCCCTGAATAAAATTATCAAAGGTGTATTTACTATTTAAGTCAGAGTCCAATGTAGGAAGAGCAGGTGTTTGCGGTTCCTTTTTATTGCCAAAGTCATTGTTTGTTACAGTTGAATTTGCCTCGTTTAAGAGTGCTTCGTCAAAGACGTACTCAACTTTGATTTCACTATTATAGGCTTCAAAACCAGCCATCAAAATGAAAGATTGCATATTCTTTTCCCAGAATAGCTTTTTGACTTCCTCAAGCAGAATTGTAGCAACGTTATCTTGAACTTTGATGAGCTTGGTATCTAGGACATAATAATCAAAAGTGGCTTGTGTTAGTTCCTCTTTGGCCAGCTCTAAGAGCTTATTCCAAAAAAAATGCTCTTTTTCGGTCATTCCATCAATTCTCCTTCTTTATTCTTGTTCTCTGATTCTATCATAAAACAAAAAAGTTTTCCACAGGTCCGGAGATAAAAGTTCCTTAAGTTATCCACAAGCTAAAAAAAGCAATTCACATTGTGCACAAGAGTTATCCACAAGTTGTGAATAAAAAAAGAAACCCTCTCAAATAAAGGAGGGCAACCATTTTATGATGTGGATAAGTTTGTTTCTTTTTTCTCCTCAATTCACAGGTCAAATAAGCTTGTTGATAATTCTGTTAAAATCTTCTTCTGTCGAAAAGTGGATCTGAATAGTTCCAGAGTGATTTTTGTGATAACGAAGAGTAACAGGGAGACCAAGTTGATTTTTCAAGTTCTTTTTCTTTATCTTTTATATGAATATCTTTTTTTTGATTTTTGTTTTTTGGAAGTTCTTGAAGTCTTTTTTCCAGGGTACGAACAGACCATTTTTCAGTAAGGACCTGATGATAGATAGTTAGTTGCTTTTTTGTATCCTCAACAGCTAAAAGTGCTCTAGCATGTCCTTGACTCAGTTTGCCATTTTCGATACTTGTCTGTATCTCTTTGGGAAGTTGGAGGAGTCTAAGAGCGTTACTGATATAGGGTCTGGATTTCCCCATAGCTTTCGCCAGTTCCTCGTGACTATAAGCTAGCTCATTAATTAAACTACGATAGGCCTTTGCTTCTTCAATGGGATTGAGATTCGATCGTTGTAAATTTTCAATAATAGCTTGTTTACGACTCTCTTGATCTGTAACTTCCTTTACAACTGCAGGGATTTCTGTCATTCCTAGACGTTTACAGGCACGTAAACGTCTTTCCCCAGCAATTAGTTCATAACCAATAATATCCGATTTTCGGACAATGATTGGCTGTATTAGTCCATTTTCTGCAATCGATTGGCTTAGCTCCGCTAATTCTTCATCAGAGAACTCTATACGAGGTTGAAAAGGATTGGGATAGATGTCACTAATAGGTAAAGCTTTGAGTTGTTCTTGCATGTTATTCCTTTCCAAAAAAGACCTTTACATTATTGTAAAGGTCTTTTGACAGATTTGTCAATGACTTAGTCAGACAAGTCTTCTGTAGATTTTGTTAATTTAAGTTCTTCAGTTTTCTTCTCTTTACCACGATAGAAGGTTACCTTGATTGTATCTCCGATACTATGGCTGTAAAGGTTGGTTTGAATATCAGTTTTTGAGCTGATTTCCTTACCGTCAATTTCAGTGATAACATCATTTTCTTGAAGTTTACCGTCAGCTGGCATACCTTTTTGAACGCTGCCGACTACAACTCCAGCTTTCACATCATCTGGTAAATCTAATTTAGAAGTTGCACTGCTAGAAAGGCTGTTAAGATCGGCCATTGAGATTCCTAGGGCTGGTCGTGTAACTTTACCGTCTTTTTCCAATTGATTGATGATTTCGACAACATCGTTTGATGGAATGGCAAATCCCATACCTTCAACGGCGCTACCAGCGACTGCTGACGTTGATGAAATTTTACTTGAGTTAATACCGATAACTTGTCCTTCGATATTGACTAAGGCACCACCTGAGTTACCAGGGTTAATGGCAGCATCTGTTTGGATAGCATTTGTTGAAACAGTTTCACCATTGTCGTTTTGCATAGTTACAGTACGGCTAAGGCTAGAAACGATACCCTCTGTTACTGAGTTGGCATATTCGGTACCAAGTGGCTACCGATAGCAATTGCCTTCTCGCCGACTGTGAGAGAGTTTGAGTCTGCAAATTCCGCTACGGTTTTAATTTTATCTGAAGAAACTTTGACAACTGCTAGGTCAGAGTAAGTATCTTTACCAACGAGTTCACCAGTAATTTTTGATCCATCTGAAAGCATGATTTCAAGTTTTTTAGCGCCATCGACAACGTGGTTGTTGGTTACGATATAAGCCTCTTTACCATCCTTTTTATAGATAACACCGGAACCTTCACCAGCGACTTGTAACCCATCAGAATCTTTTGATTTGTCTTGGCTAGAGTCAGAACTATCATCTCCACCAAAGATACGGCCATAAAGTTCATTTAGAGAATCTGAAGATGACCCTTCTTGGTAATTGATGACAGAAACAACAGCATTTTGTACTTTCTTAACAGCTTTAGTTGTATCTGTTGTATTATTGTATACGGTCTTAGCTGTTTTAACACCTGTATCTGTTGAATTGGTAAAAGATACCCCTGCTGCTGTTAGTAGGATAAAGGCACCTAGCAAACCACCGAGCAAGCCAATAACAAGCATTGCAATTGGCGCTACTATTTTTTTCCAGTTAAATTTTTTCACGTTTAGTCCTCCTTTTTGATAAGCATATCAAAGTAAGCTTAATTATATCATAAAGTGATTTTAAAGAACAGTTATCAACAGTCTGTGGATAAGTTTCAAAAAGTGTAGATAAAAAGCGATTTTATAAGGGATAACTATAGATGCTTGACACTAAAAGGTGTGGATAAGGTGTTAAAAGATTGTGGATATGTGCTATAATAAGCCTATGAAAGTTAAATTGATTACCGTTGGAAAATTGAAAGAAAAATATTTGAAAGATGGCATTGCGGAGTATGTCAAACGACTAGGACGCTTTACAAAATTTGAGTCTATAGAATTAACGGATGAAAAGACGCCAGATAATGCAAGCGAAGCTGAAAATAAAGCTATCTTAGACAAAGAGGGACAGCGTATCTTGGCTAAAGTAGGTGATCGTGATTATGTCATTGCCTTAGCTATTGAAGGAAAACAATTTCCCTCAGAGCAATTTGCTAAAGAGTTAGAGCAAGCGACTCTTAGAGGCTATTCAGATATTACTTTTATTATAGGGGGAAGTTTGGGACTCTCTCCTACAGTGAAAAAGAGGGCTAATCAATTAATGAGTTTTGGTCTCTTAACGTTCCCTCATCAGCTTATGCGCCTTGTATTAGTAGAACAAATTTATCGCGCATTCATGATTCAGCAGGGAAGTCCTTACCATAAGTAGAAGAAGGAAACAGACATGTTCAGAATGAAAAAACGCTCCTATCGTGTTTTTGAAGGATTACGGGTAGCAACTCTAGTAAGTTATATAGGGGGTTTCATTGATGCCTATACTTACAATACTCAAGACGGACGATTTGCAAGTATTCAGACAGGTAATCTCCTTTATTTGGTTATTCATCTTGTTGAGGGGCATATTGCAAGAGCTTTCAGCTATGTGATACCTATTTTTTTCTTTGTTTTAGGTCAGTTTTTTGTTTTTTTTGTTAAGAAGTGGCTCATTAACCATAAATGGGGATGGCATTTGCAAGCGATTAGACTTGCCTTTCTCTTGATGACTATTCTCGCCATCATTACACCTTACGTTGATTCTACTATTACGATTGCGGGCTTGGCATTTTTTGCCTCTCTTCAGGTAGGGATTTTTAAACGCGTCAGAGGGGTAAATTATGCTTCCTTCATGATGACTGGTAATATTACGAATACCTCTTTAACCGTTGCCAGGGCTATTGACGAGGGGGATCCCAAAGTGCTTAAACAAGCTTCTTACACTACTATTATCATCTTTACATTTATGGTAGGAGTTGCAGCCTCAACTTGGTTTGCTCAATATTTACATGAATACAGCCTATATACGACTTTGCTTCCCTTATTTGTTTTAAATTATTTCCTATTTATCGAGGCAAAAGAAAAACGCAACTAGAGGTTCTAGATTGCGTTTTTTTATCTGATCCCAGCAGGATTCGAACCTGCGACCGTTCGCTTAGAAGGCGAATGCTCTATCCAGCTGAGCTATGGGACCAATAACTCTATTAGTTTACAAAATATATAGCAACATGTCAATACTTTGTAAAAGCAAGATAAAAACTAACGTAAAATTCGAATAAATTGCCCTATTGTAAAATGAAGTGCAACACAAAAGACATGTTCATCTGATATACTAGAGTTGCGAAAAACAGTATAAAGGAAGATGAACATGTCCACTAATTATTCTACCACAAATCAATCATACAAGCACTTATCTGAAGCTGAGCGAGGGGAAATTGAAGCTTATTTAAGCGTAGGACTCAAACCTGCTGAGATTGCTCGTAGACTAGGGAGAAATCGCTCTACTATTACTCGTGAAATTAATCGTGGTTCCATAACACAAGTGAAAAAAGTAAATGGGCAAAAGGTCTATTACCAACACTATTATGCAGATGCTGCTCATAACCGTTATCGTCATGCTAGAGAAGCCAGCTATTATTTGAAACTGGATTCCGTATCGGATGACTTTCTGAGAGCATTTACAGAAGCAATGAGAGAGAAACCAAGGGTGCATAGCGTGGATACCTTTGTTCATACCTATAGACTCCAACATGTAGATGCAGTTGTTCCTTCAACCAAGACGCTCTATAACTATATCCATCAAGGATTGTTAGAGATTAAGGTCATTGATTTGCCAAGAGCAGTGCGGATCCGTAAGAAATTTACCAAGCGCCCCTCTACCAAGAAACATCTAGGAAAGTCAATTGAAGAAAGGCCAGAAGAAATCAATAATCGTTCCCGTTTTGGAGATTGGGAAATCGATTCTGTTCTGGGTGGAAAGACAATAGGAGAACCTTCTATTCTAACCTTGGTAGAACGACAAACACGCTATGCTGTCACAAAGAAACTCGTGGAAAAGAAAGCAGAGTATGTCAATCAAGCAGTCTTAGAGTGTATGAAACTTTATCCCATTAAGTCCATAACTGCAGATAATGGAAACGAATTTTCATCATTGAGTAAGATAGAGGGATTAGATGTTTATTTTGCACATGCCTATTCATCTTATGAACGAGGTACAAATGAGAATTTCAATGGACTACTAAGAGAGTTCATTCCGAAGGGGTGTTCGTTAAAAGAACTAAATCAGAATCTTTTAGAGGACTATACAAAGGCTATCAATGAAAGACCTAGACGAATTCATGGCTATCAGTCCGCAAAAAAGCTGTTTGAGCTAACTCAAACAGCTTGAAAGATACTCACTTAATCAGAGGAACATCTTTGTTGCACTTGACTTGACAATTAGGGTAAATGAAAAAACTTCCGAATTTGCCATTCGAAAGTCTCATACTTATGCTTAATCTGAGCCTGTTAGCAGGCTATTTCCAATAATACCAATGGTTACAATAGCAATCCCAAGGAATCCCAAAAGGCTAGGTAGACTATCTCCGAGGAAGAGGCAACCACCCAAGAGGGTAAAGAGAACTTCACCAGCCTGAGTAGCCTCAACTACTGCCAGTTGCTTATGGTTATGCTTAACCTGATTAGTCGCCTCGAAGAAAAGCAAGGCTGCGACAACTCCAGAAAAGACAGCCACAATTAAAGACTGTAAAATCTGTCCATCTGATGGAAGTCCAGCATCTGCTACAGCAAAAACTGACAAAAGCAACCAAAAAGGTGTACTCATCAAGGTCATCCCAAACACACGCTGCGTCGTTGAAAGCTGATCCTGCTTACAGTGGACCATCATCTTACGATTGCCCAAAGGATAGGCAAAAGCGGCCAGTAAAATCAAGAGACTAGCACGGACCACACCGCTACCAAGACCACTACCAAAGTAAGGAATCTGAATGAGAATAATCCCTAAAAGGATAACCAATGTCATAAGCAGTTGCTTACCAGGTACCTTCTGCCCAAAGAGAGGGGTCAAGAGCAGACCAGCTAGAATCGTAATCTGCCAAGTAGCCGCCACAAACCAGGACTCGCCATAAATGGACGCTAGAGACAGTGGCCCATAAAAAAGCCCAAAACCAACCGTACTCCAGACCAACCAGGTCAAGGGCTCTTTCTTAATGGCAGACAGAACACCTGCCAGCTCACCCTTACGCCAGGCCAAAACAGCCAGCATAGGCAAACTAAACAAATAGCGTAGACTAGCACTCCACATCCAGGACCCACCCGAAAGATTCATACTACGATTAAAGATAAAAGTAAAAGCAAAAAAGAGGGCACCCAGAATACCATACCAAAGCGCCCTCGCAAATTGAGATTGTTTCATAAATGTAAACTCCTGTAATTATTCTATTGTACAGTATTTGGAGCAATAAAAAAAGGAGGTCATCATAATGACTTCCTTTAATCGTATACAGTTTTCCTTAAGAATCAAGTAAGCAACCTGTATCTTAGTCACCTCTTAGCTGTACTTGTGTACGGGCTAGTAGGTCTCCCAGATGTCTCTTATCTTTCCTAAAAATCGCCATTACCAGTAGCAAAACTGCGAG
>ENA-OQAN01000486-OQAN01000486.1-human-gut-metagenome-genome-assembly--contig:-NODE-486-length-21031-cov-3.966705_pt1 | contig 21031 bp, 20 predicted proteins | sample MGYA00242735_ERZ504527 | MGnify/ENA primary metagenome ERZ504527 (study PRJEB26092, sample SAMD00036230) | human gut metagenome | host: Homo sapiens | study: EMG produced TPA metagenomics assembly of... | reverse complement strand
CGCCACCTTAATTAAAACATTCATCTGATTCTTCATAATATGCAAATTCTTACCAAAATGTATCTAATCCTTTGACATACATATTCCTCTAACATCTCATTAATTAGAAATATCAACTTCGTTCCTCTTCTTGTTCATCTCCTGTCAGTGACAGTACTACGCTTAAAGGATCTTGAAATCCTTTTCCCAGAAAATCAATAAAATATCCCAGTTCCAAGACAACACAGCCAATTTCTTCCAATTCACTCACTTGTTTTTCCGCTTTCACTCCACTATCTTTTAGTTCTTTCTTCGTCACGGCATAAGTAGGATAAACATTATCGGACAAAAGAGAATACTCACATAAAGCAGAAATACCTGCTTTCTTTTCAAATTTTATATCTTCTCTCAAAATAAATCTTCGAATTACTGGATTTCTTAGTACCATCTTAATCTGCTGCCATAATTGTTCTCGTTCATCCGGAATATCGATGACTCTTGATTTACCTTTCATACCCAACACATCAATATTTAAATATTCCAGTTCATCAAAACACCGGCTTGCAGATTTTGTTGACACTTCCAATCGTTTCGCCGCATCAGATACTTTTACTTCATTCCATCGTTCATAAATGGCCATTAGAAGCATTTTTTGCGTCAAAAATGAAATCAAATGAACTGGTGCCAGCTCTCTTTCATTTCCTTTACTCAGCAAATATCCAATAAACGGGAGAAATACCTGCTTCCTATCTATTACAAAAGGAATTCCTTCTTCTATCATCTTTTCTTTTATATAAAATGTTGTTCGATCAAGAAAAACTGCACAGTTTAATCCTGTTATTTTTTCCACGCCAACTCTGTCTCTACGCAAAACAACAAGTCCGATATCATCTTTGGGATGAATAGCCATCCATAATACACCATTAGTCTCTACTGTAAAAATGTCATATCTTCCACGATATGCTAATGGAAGTTTTTTATATACCTCTTTATTCTCTGTCATTATTACATTTTGCCGTAATGTTTTTTCCAAAAATTCTCTCATACTAATCACCTTTTTTATAAATGTGACTTTTTTTACGTCGCATTTATAATTTATCATATGTTGTTTAATTTTTCAAGTAAAATGTAATTACATAATCATAGACTTTTGAAGGTTCCATACGAATTATCTGATAGAGAAACGTTTCAGAAGGAACCTGGAACCAAAAAGTGTCCCCGTATAGCAAAAGCAGTGTCCGATATTGCCTGAAAAACCGCCTGGGAAAAAGTTTCATTTTGATACTTTATATGCTAAAATAAAACATATCGTATCAAATGAGAGGTTTTACAGATGTCTAAAAAGAAATATAATCTGAATACAATTTACATCTCTGAGCGTCTGCAGGAGAATCTGAAGCCGATTTCACAATCTGCATTCACTGCTGTGACCGCTCCCATGGGATATGGAAAAACAACTGCCATCAGCTGGTATCTGGACAAACAGAGCAAAAACGGAAATTCCTGTGTGATCCGGATCAGTATTTATTCTGATAATCTGTCTGTTTTCTGGCAGAGCGTTCAGAAGGCATTTGCCTTTGCAGGGCTTGATTTTCTGGATAATTATGTTTGCCCCTCAGATGTTGCCAGTGCCGGGATGCTTGCTGATGAGCTTTGTTATTCCCTGAGCAGTCAGATCTCTTACTACATTTTTATTGATGATTTTCATCTGCTGGGTGAACCTCATGTTGCAGATTTTTTTTGTATGCTTGCCAACAGGCTGCCTGAAAATATCCACCTGATCGTATCCGGCAGAAATGCTTTTCTGTCCGGAAAAGAGATTCTCCGTCTTGGCAAAAAGTTATATCAGATCCATACCAGGGATCTGTGTTTGAACCGGCGGGAGCTTTCTGTCTATACCCATCGCTGCGGTGCCAGCCTGAACGAAGATCAGCTGAACACGCTTCTCTATTCCAGTGAGGATGGTTCTCTGCAGTCTATCTGAATCTCTGTACCTTTTTTGAAAGCGGACATTTTCCTGACCATACTTCTAATATCTATGATATGTTTTCCTCTGCCATGATCGCACCTCTCTCTGATGCACAGCAGGAATTTCTCACTGTTATGGGACTTGCAGATGAATTTACCGTTGAAATGGCACTTTTTATTACAGGGAATCCGGAAGCCGGACAGATTCTTTCCCTTATGACCAGACAGAATGCTTTTATCACTCCTTTGCCCGATGGAGTCAGCTTCCGTTTTCACCATATGATGAAGGAATGTACACAGCGTGCCTTTGCCATGCTTTCCCATGAAAAACAGACAGATTTCCGGAATCGTTACGGACAATGGTATGAATCCCGGGGACAGTTTCTGCAGGCACTTGCTGCCTATAACAAGGCTCTTAACTATGATGCAGCACTTGCTGTTATCCAAAAGGATGCAGGAATCCTCCTGCTTCTCTTTCGCCGGAAAAGGTTCTCGCATTTCTTGATGTCTGTCCAACAGAAATTCTGAAGAACAGGCCCCTGGCCCTTCTCGTATTAATGCGCCGTATGTTTACCTGGCATCAGATTCCCAAAATGCTGGAACTGAAGCAGCTTCTGACAGATACCATAGCTGAAGATAACACTTTGTCCGAAGATGAGAGAAAGAATCTCTCCGGAGAATGTGATCTTATTATGAGTTTTCTGATGTATAACGATATCACCGGTATGAGCGTTCTGCACCGTCAGGCCAGTTCCAAAATGACCAGACCTGCCATCAGTATCCGCAAAACAGGAAGCTGGACCTTCGGTTCTCCTTCTGTTCTGATGATGTTTCACCGCAGATCCGGAACCCTGGATGCAGAACTGACAGCTATGAATGAATGTATGCCCCACTATTACAGGATTACCCAGGGACATGGACAGGGTGCGGAATTGCTCATGAATGCAGAGGCAGCATTTATGCAGGGGAATTTTTCAGATGCACAGATTCTGCTGGAGCAGACTTATTCCACCATTGCATCAAACGGACAGCACAATATTTCGCTCTGCTGTGATTTCCTTGCTGCAAGGCTTTCCCTTTTTCAGGAGAGTGTCACCTTTGTGAAGAACCCTGAAGTAAAGCGTAAGGAGCTTCTGTCTCTCCACAATATGATGTGGCTGAATATTTTTGACAGTACTTATGCTTACTACTATGCATTAATTAGAATGCCGGAAAAGATTCCTGCATTATTTAAAGACCATATGTTATCCACTGTCAGCTTTCTTTCTCCCTGCAGACCTATGATGGAAATGATCGAGAATCAGGTCTTTCTTTCACAGAAAATGTACGCAAAAGTTATAGGCAGAAGCGAAACGCTTCTGCCCTTCTGTGAGAAAATGCACTATGAACTTGTGTCTCTCCACATTCAGATCCAGACCGTTGCTGCTTACGCAATGCTGGGCAAACATCATGATGCACGACAGCTTCTGCAGAAAGCCTTAGGACACGCCATGCCGGATGGCTTTCTGATTCCGTTTGTAGAAAATTATAACTATATCAAGGACGTGCTGGGCAGTATTAATTCCATAACACCAGAGCCTTTCACAGACCGGATCCTTTCCCTTGGTTCTGTTTATGAACAACACTGCCTCCGCCTGTCCAGCCGTAATTCCAGACCTGAGATCCTAAATATGCTGAACAGCAGAGAAGCAGAAATCGCAGCTTTGATCACCGACCGTCTGAGCAACCGCGAAATCGCAGAGAGGTTATTTCTCTCTGAAGGCACTGTGAAGCAATATATCAACCAGATTTATTCCAAGTTGATGATCAACGGTGATACACGCACCAAAAGGAAACAACTGGCAGAGCTGATTTCTTCCATAAACAAGGGCCTTACCTGACACTTTGAGAAAAAAAGCAAGGAAATTCACATGACCAAAGTCTTGCGATTTCCTTGCTATTTGGCAAGAATTACAAATTTAAAGTTTTTTACTTATTTGCATTTCTGTTTCCTTGAGAATATCCTCGGAAATCTCAGTTTTATTCAGCATCATGTCTGCTCCCGGATTACGATAGAAGGAAAAATCCCTATCTCCATCCGGATATGTATGTACCATAGCAAGCGTAGTATGAATTTTTTCATCTGTACATAATCCAATGTCATCAATTCCTGCTTCTTTTATGGCTGCTCTCAACTGATCTCCAAAAAAATCATTACCAACCTTACCAATAAATGCTGTATTATGTCCCAATTTATAACGCTTTATTATAATAAATCATATTTCACTATATCAAGCTTAACTGCACCATCAGCAAAGAAAGAAATCCCCTTTGCTTCCTGCTTTGTAAGAATAACCGCAGACATAACCTGCTCGCCGTCATTAATAAATACTTCCACACTAAACTTATCCAAAATCACACGCAGTTTTAGTTCATTGCTGTCACCGTTTACCAGACAACTGCTCTGATGAACCAGCGCCCGTTCGCTTCCTGAGAATTTTCTATCGATTTTTAAAACAGATTCATCCGGACGGAAGCATAATGTAGAATGATATTTCTCATTCTCTGCAAAACAGAGTTCAAATTTTTTATAAAGATTGTCTTTATCTGCCGGTCGTATCACAAGTTCCAGATCTACCGTTCGTCCTTCAATCTGATCCAGTGTGAGCCTGGTATCTTTTATCACAACATTGTTATACTCGACTTTGTTTGCACGCATGGCATTAAGTTCTCTGACCGGAACCTGATACAATCTTCCGTTTTTAACAGACAGTTCTCTTGGAAGACTCATTTGTGCGAACCATCCAGAGTCATTGCATCGATATGCAAGCGTATCCCAGTTCTGCATCCAGGCGATCATAATTCTTCGTCCATCCGGTGCAAGCAGTGTCTGCATTGCGTAATAGTCAATTCCGTAATCAACACCTTGACAAAACTGTTCCTTTAAAGTATGTGTCTCAGGATCCAACTCCCCAATAATACATAACGTTCCATTTCCATTATGAAATTCTAATCCTTCCGGAAGCATATCCTGTGGACTTGTCAGAAGCACATATTTGCCGTCCAATTCAAAGAAATCCGGGCATTCCCACATTTTTCCATAACGATTTTGATTCTTTGCCAGAATGCTTACAAATTCCCATTCAAAGCCATTTTTACTTCTGTAAAGAAGGATCTGTCCGCTTCCATCAGCCGGACGACTTCCTATAACACAATAAAAGTTTCCATCGTTCCCTTTCCAGATTTTGGGATCACGAAAGTCTACTTTACTAGCCCCCTTTGGAAGATCTTTGGCTGTCAGAACCGGATTCTTATCATACTTTTCATAATCCTTACCATCTCCAACTGCCACTGCCTGTGTCTGAATATCCCTTACAGTTCCGTCTTCCAGTTTCTCCTGATTTACAGAAGTATACATAAGCAACTGTCTGCCATCCTCTAATTCTATGGCACTTCCTGAAAAACAGCCGAATTTATCATAATCTTCATCCGGTGCCAATGCAGTCGGAACATAGTTCCAATGCAATAAATCCTTACTCACTACATGTCCCCAGTGCATACTGTCCCAATGTGTGCTATACGGATTATACTGGTAGAACAAATGATACTCTCCTTTATAATAGGAAAATCCATTTGGATCATTCATCCAGCCAACATAAGGAGTTATATGAAAGGCTGGTCTTTCTTCCTCTTTGATCTGCTGTCCCTGTATAAATTCATATTTTCTTGCCTTTTCCAACATTTCGCTCATATAGTTCCTCCTGTCAAAATGATATCTTCTCTTATTTTTCACTGCTTAATGAATCCTGATACTGGTCAAAATATTTTTGCTTGATCGAAAGGTAATCGGAAAGCCCGTACTTCTCCATTTTTTTCAGATAAGAATCCCATTCTTCATCAATTCCTCCGTTCAGGATCCAATCTGCTTTCTTCTGTTCTGCATATTTCTTAATATCTGTATCATACTGTGACACTTTGTTTGTATCATCAATACTCATAAATACATTAGGATAAACATATTTGCTGTTCATATCCTGTAAATATGTCTCATGCATATTATCCAGACGCCATTTCGCATCTTCCGGCTGTGTTACATATACGCCATAATATTCATTTAATATAGCGAGAGGACCATTTACAGATTGCGCTTCACGTACTTCCACCGGTGACTGATCTCCTAAGTCCATATGCTTTAACATTTTTTCGCCATCTTTGTTTACAGACAGCTCAAAAATATTAAAGGAATCCTTCTCTCCATAGGTTCCCCAGTTATTTTGCGGAGACTGAAGGGGTGCATACATCTGATCGATCCATGCAGCAGCAAGTGCCGTGTTACGGCAGCTGGTAGTAAGCACACATCTTCCTCTGTCAAAACCGCTGGTCTCACTGTTGTTCTGTCTGGTGATATTTCTCATTCCATCCGGTCCGGTCAGTGCCGGAAGCATCACATAATCCGTATTGTTGTCTATATTAGCAATATCCCATGTGAAGCAAAGTCCATAACGGTGATTCTTTCCTTTTGCAACATAAGTAGACCATTCCTGTGTAAATGCTTCCGGATCGATCAGATTCTCTGTCACAAGTTTATGCAGCCATTTGATACCTTCTTTGTATCCTTCCTGAACCGTTGTATAAATCACCTTACCTTCATCTGTTACAGCAAAATGATCTCCTGTGTCCCCATAACCATCTCCGAATCCATTTATTAAGATTGAAGGATCCTGATCTCCGTTATTGATAATAAATGACATTGGTATTACATCACCTTCAATGGAAAACTCTTGTTTCAGATCATCTGCATGATCTCGAAATTGAATCAGTACCTGCTCCAGTTCATCTGTTGTAGTTGGAATCTCAAGACCAAGATAATCAAGCCATTTCTTATTAATATAAGGAATATCTCCAATGGCCTGAATTGCTTCTTTTCCGGAACCAAGCTGTTCAATCCACGGAAAAGAGTAAATATGTCCATCCGGTGCTGTACACATGGTTCTGTATTCCGGGTATTTTTCAAACACAGCCTGAAGGTTTGGCATATATTTGTCAATCAGATTTTCCAACGGAATAATTATTCCCTGTTTTGCATAACGCAAAAGATCATAGTCACTCATGCCTGCATTAAACAGTCCATCCGGCAGATTTCCAAACTGAGCCAACGCCAGATTCTTTTTATCAGAAAACTGATCTGATACAAAGCAGGTCCAGTCAATATGAACATTTGTCTGTTCTTCCATTCTCTGGAAAATCACTCTTTTATTTGGATCCTGTGTTGAAGTGGCCGGTGCACTGGTAATAAAAGAAAGCTCCTCTGTTTCTTTCAATGGAAACTGTACATCCGATACCGGTGTATCCGGATTAATCTCAGCATCAAGCCTCTGCTGTTTTCCACACCCCATTATACTTACCATCATTGTTAAAGAAAGTCCGAGTGCAAGCAAACTTCTTACTCTGTTTTTCTTCATATCTGTATCATTCCTTTCTTTAGCCTTTTACCGATCCAACCATAATTCCTTTATCAAAATATTTCTGGAAAAATGGATACATCACTAAAAGTGGTAAACTTGATACTACAATTGTTGCATATTTCAACTGTTCTGCTACCTTTGCCATCTCTGCTGTGCTTTGGATATCTGCAATCATTCCCGGCTGTGGAGTATTCTGCACCAGGATTGAACGCAGTACCAGCTGCAGTGGCTGAAGATTTGCATCGTTCAGATAAATCATCGCATCAAAGTAGCTATTCCACATTCCGACAAATGACCACAGTGCCAGTACTGCAATGATCGGTTTACATACCGGCATCATAATTTTGAAAAAATGCTGAATTTCATTAGCACCGTCAATTGCAGATGCTTCTCTTAATTCTGCCGGAATTGACTGATAATAAGTTCTTGCAAGAATCATATTCCAAACGTTAAATGCTCCCGGAATCAAAACCGCCCATACTGTATTTACCATATGCAGCTGATTGATCAAAATAAATGTTGGAATCATTCCTCCCCCAAAAAACATTGTGATCAGAAAAATCAGATTAAAAAATTTTCTTCCCACAAATTCTTTTTTAGACAGAGGAAAGGCTGCCAGTAATGTTACAAAAACTGAGATCACTGTAAATACAAATGAATACAGAAAAGAATTCAAAAATCCGCGCCAGATCATCTCATTCTCCAGTACTCTTCTATAAGCATCCAAAGTCCAGTCCTTAATATCAGAGCTCAGTCCCTGATTATTCAAAACAGTAGGATCCATAAAAGATGCAAGCACTACATATATAATTGGAATCGCAATAGAAAGTACAAACAGTCCAAGAATCGTGAATCCAATTCCAAGGATCAGACGATCTGTCCTTGAATATTTTCTCTTCTTTTTCTCCATCTTCTCTTCCTCCTATAATCCCTCTCCATCATTCAGCTTCTTTACAACCCAGTTTACAAAAATCAACAGAATTACATTTACAACTGAATTAAACAGACCTACTGCCGTAGAATAACCATAATCACCGTTCAAAAGACCGATGCGATATACATATGTAGATAAAATTTCTGATGCCGGCAGGTTCATATCTGTCTGCAATGCATATGCCTTCTCAAATCCAATGCTCATAATATTTCCTGCCTGCAGGATAAACTGAATTACAATAATGTTCTTAATCGCCGGAAGCTCCACGTACCAGACTGCTGCAAAAGGTTTGCACCATCCATAACTGCCGCTTCTTCCAACTCTTTGCTCGCATTAGATAATGCTGCAGTATACATAATAGATGCCCAGCCTGCAGTCTGCCAGATTCCACTTGCTATATAAATAGTACGGAAAGCAGATGGCATTGTCATCCAGTTTGTGCTAATCCCAAGCAGCCTGTTCAAAGGTCCTACCGGTGATAACAGCATACGAACCATACCACAAAGTACTATTACAGATATAAAATTCGGCATATAGATCAGAAGCTGTACTTTTTTCTTGATCCCTGTTTTTTGAATACGATTCATAAGTAATGCCAGAATAATCGGAACCGGAAATCCCCATAATAATCCATAGATACTCAGCTTTAATGTATTCATCAGATAGTTCATAAAATCCGGTGATGATAAAAAACGTCTGAAATATTCAAGTCCAACCCATGGACTTCCAAGTACTCCCTTGATTACATTATAATCTTCAAACGCAATCAAAAGCCCTCCCATCGGAAGATACTTAAAAATGATTGTCAGTAAAAGTCCCGGCATTAAGAAAAAAAGATATAACTGCCAGTTTTTCTTCACATACGTAACCTTATTTCTCCACGTCTGCTTGCTTACGGGCTTTGCTTGGTTCTGCACTGTTTTCATGCACTTTTTCCTCCATTCCTTTCATACATTGTTCACGAAACCGGTTAAGTAACCGGTTACTTTATAATTTGATGTTACTACATCACACACTCTCTGTCAACACTTTTCTTCATTAAAATAACCGGTTACGTAATCGGTTATTTTAATATTGCCTTTTTGTATAATAATTGCTATACTTAAAAAAATATTTGCATTTATTTATAAGGAGAATAAGTTTCATGTCAAAAAAACAGGTGACATTTGCAGATATTGCAGCATATACCCATTTTTCAAAAACTACAATATCAAGATATTTCAATCATCCTGATTCCCTTACACTTGAAAATCAGGAAAAAATTTCTCAGGCCCTTGATACCCTTGGATATAAAAAAAATAAACTTGCAAAAGTTCTGGCGAATGGAAAAAGTGAATTTATCGGAATCATTATTCCGAATCTTTATCTGCATTATTATTCTGAAATGCTGACACAGCTGCTGTCCAGCTACAGTGATTATCACTACAAATTTCTCATCTTTAGCAGTGAACATGAGGCTGAAGAAGAACAGCAATATATTGAAGAGCTCCTATCCTATCAGATTGAAGGTCTCATTGTTTTAAGTCATACGCTGTCATCAAAACAATTATCCTCCTATCAGATTCCCATCGTTGCCATTGAACGTGAAGCGGAATATATCAGCAGTGTTACCACTGACAACTATATGGGTGCGCTTCAGGCTACCACTCTGCTGATCCGTGATAAATGTGATATACTGATTCACATCAATGTCAATGTTGAGAAAGCAGTTCCTGCTTACGACCGTATTCGCGCATTTAAGGAAACCTGTGAAGAATATCAGGTTCCTTATGATATTGATCTAAGTGTAAGCGGTAATTCTTATCAGGAAATTTTAAATGAAATAAGACGTATTTTTACAAGAATAGAAGAGAAATATCCCAATCAAAAAAAAGGCATTTTCCTTGCCAACGATACCTATGCAAACATGTTTCTTAACCTGATTTTCCAGAAATACCGAGAATTACCCTCTTTCTATGAAATCATAGGATTTGATAATTCTCCCATTGCCAGTGAGGCAATTCTCCCAATCACAACCGTTGGTCAGCAGATTGATATTATTGCACAAACTGCCATGGAGCTTCTGGTTCAACAGATGGAAGAACAAAAAAAACGTTCCCCTAAACCACTGGAAAAGCCTGTCCATAAACAGATTACTCCCATATTGATTCGCCGTAATACAACCAGTTAAAACTAACCTTTCATTTTTCTCCGGAATACAATCTGTCCCAGAAATATTTCTGCCATATCGGATATTGGAATACTTAATTATTTGGGCAAAAAGGGGATGCCGAAAAGTGGTATTAACCGGCATCCCCTTTATTGATTGTATTATCTTATTTCATATGATCTTTTTCAGTTATTTTGCGAATAACCCGGCATGGATTTCCAGCAGCCAGACTATATGGAGGAATATCCCTTGTCACAACACTTCCTGCTCCTATTACACATCCCTCTCCTATGGTAACACCGCCACAAACAACCACATTGGATGCCAGCCAGCAATTATCTTTTATAGTAATTGGTTTCGCCTATTCAAGATTATAAAAGCTTCCATCTTCTCTTTTTCTGCTATTACGTTCTTCAGGTAAAAATGGGTGCATGGGAGTTGCCAATGTGACATTTGGACCAATCATCACATTATCTCCTATATGTACTTCACATACATCCAAGCAGGTGAAATTAAAAATTGTTCCAATTCTTTATCCGTTGGATCATATAACTCTCCACTTATCATTTTTTCTCTTTCTGTCATTTCTGATAACCTCCAGTAAAAATTTTATTACCAAGTTAGTTATTTCCGAGTACTTGATAAGTTGTTCCTACTGCAATAATATATAGATAAGGAGAATCACTGTCAATGCAATCGTAAAAATTTGCGATTGATTTTTTGATTAATTTTAACTGTGTTATGGTCAAAAATCGTTTCTAACTCATGGGATTGTAAAACAGATTTTTGTACCCATCTATCAGGGCAAAATAACTGATATCTTTTAATTTAGACGCAGTGAACTCACGGTCAACAATAATCATCCCTTTTCGCGCAATGAGATTTCTAATCTATTCTTCATAGTTCAAAAATAGTTTTATCGGTTTTAATGCTTTTTCTATCGCTATAAAAATCTGCGTATATAGAAAAATGGAGGACCCTTAGGTCCTCCGTCCGGTCGCAGGCATCGCAAGTTTCTGCAACCTGATCACTGACAAGCATTTTAATACGAGTCTTTCTAAAAGACAAGTGCTTTCTGCGAACATTGTCCATTTGCACCATGACTCCTGCATTAGTTCCAAGATTACTTATAAAAACAATCTACAGTTTGGAAAAATCTATTCCAAACCAATTGGCAATTTTGCTTTGAATGTTCTCTCTTTCAAGCAGGTTCAATGGTTTTCTAATAATATCTTCTTGTTTCTACCTTAAGATATTATGAGAAAGAATGCTTTCCCTATTAAAGACTTTCAGGATAAATTCCAACAAATGAGAGCAGCGGAAGTACACGGAAATCATGTAAAACAATTTTCATTTTCTGGGCTTTTTGCCCCTTAACAGAAATGATCTTCTTATAACCAATTACCGTTCCTGTGTAAATACTGTTCCATATTTCCCCCTCTTTAACAAATATCTCAAATTTTTCCACTCTCTGACTATAGCAGACAGCCTCTTTTAATACCAGATACCCTAAGTTGTATGAACCGTCCAGACAAATGGTTATTTCTACTGGCAGTTCGCTGCTTTCAGGCTGAAACCAGGTTTCTGAAGTATCATCTGTCAAATCAGAAACCGGATGCGTCGGATCTTCATTTTCTGAAAAAATATGTGCTGTACTCATTAAATTATGAGTAAAAGATTTCTTTTTCCAACTTCCAAATTCTTCCAGACGTTTAACATCATTTTCATGAAGAAGCCCGTTTGGCATAGGTGGAATATTTAACAAAAAGGTTGCATTTCCTCCAACAGCCCCAATATAGATATAGATCAGCTCCTCCAGACTTTTCACCTGATCATCTTCTTCTGGATGATAAAACCATCCAGGTCTTATAGAAGTATTTACTTCTGCCGGATACCAGATCAGATTCGTTTCACCTTCAAGCGCTCTTCTGCTTCCAAGATCTTCCATGTCGCTGGTGATCCGGCGCATTCTAAATTCCTTATCATCGGTCTGCTGGCTTCTTTCCTGTACACTCTCTGCAAGTGCTGTACGTGCAGGAACAACACTCCACTCAGATTTTCTTACATCGCCAGCTTCATTTCCGCACCACCTGATATCCGGCCCACACACACAGATACATGCGTCTGGCTGATATTTTCTGACACATTCATAATAGCGTTTCCAGTCATATATCTGTTTTTTTCCATTTGGTCCTTCTCCGCAGGCACCATCTAGCCAGACACTAAAAATATCTCCATAACCGGTGAGAAGCTCAGTCAGCTGTGCCAGATAGTAATCATCATATTCTTTTCCGCTTCCGTAACAAGGCTTGTTGCATCCCATGGTGAAAGATAAATTCCAAATTTCATCCCATAACGACGGCATGCTTCAGACACTTCCCAGACCACATCTCCCCTTCCATTTTTCCATGGACTGGAGACAACGCTATGGCTGGTATATCTGGTCGGCCACAGGCAGAAACCATCATGGTGTTTACAGGTAAGGATACCCCTTTCATACCTGCATTTTGTGCTGCAGACACCCGCTGGTCTGCAATAAACTCTGTAGGATTAAAAATTTGTGGTGTTTCTGTTCCATCTCCCCACTCACGATTGGTATATGTATTCATTCCAAAATGAAAGAACGCATAAAACTCTGTTGCCTGATAGGGCAAGCTGGCGGCTGGAGGGAACTATTTTTATTAATTCCTGATCAGTTGGCATTTTATTTCCCCTTTCATTTTACCCTTTTAACCCGCCTGCACCAATTCCCTGAAGCAGATATCTTTGTCCAATCAGATAAATAATGATTGTTGGAATCATAATAATTACAAGTCCTGCAAACAGTGCACCCCAGTCCGTGGCATATTTCTGCACTTCAAACAAGTTTGCCATTCCGATGGGAAGAGTTTTCTTTGCATCTTCCGTGAGAAGAACAAGTGCCAATGGATATTCATTCCAGAAGCCCATGGCACTTAACATCGTAATGGTCGCAATTCCGGGTTTTGCAAGAGGCACCATAACTCTTGATAGCAGTTGGATATTAGTAGCACCGTCAATTCTTGCAGATTCCTCGTAATCTCTGGGTACTGCAGACATAAAGCCCTGTAAAGTAAAGATACAAAAAGGAAACTGCATAACTGCATAAACAAGGCATAGTACCGGCAGGTTATTTAATCCATTCACAGCCTGTAATTCCAGAAACAAAGGAATCATAATGTAGGTAGCCTGCAGAAAAATACATGCCATATAAATGGCAGAGATCAGTTGCTGCCCGCAAAACGGTATCTTGCCAGTACATAAGAAATGGGAATAACCAGAAGCAATAGCAATACAGTGGAAAACACAGTCACAAATATGGAATTTCCAAAATAAGCGGCGATATTTGCTTTCTGCCATGCTGCCACAAAATTATCCAAATTCAAAGCTGTGGGCAATGCATAGGGATCTGTCAAATATTCTGCATTTGTCTTAAACGCAGACATCAGGTTCCAGAAAAGCGGGTACAAAAAGATAACGGTAAACAGAATCATCAGGATTCTGATACACCAGGTTCTTACAGTTTTCATCAGTCTCCCTCCTATTCTTTTTCAGATGATACTTTTTTAGAAATCATTGCAAGCACAATTGCAAGAATCAGGGTAAACATGGCGATTGCCATGGCATATCCAAAATTAGCGTTTCGCATACCCTGCGTATACATATACTGTAAAAGCACACTGGAAGCACCGTTTGGTCCACCGCCTGTCATAACGTTGGACAGAGTAAAACTTAAATTGATAGTACCAGACAGGGAAAGTATATAGGTCGTTCCAATGGATCTGCGAAGCAGAGGAATGGTAATCCTAAAGAACTTCTGCACTCCTGTTGCACCGTCAATGGAAGCAGCTTCATAAACCTCCTGGGAAATCCCGTCAATGGAAGCCACATGCATAACCATATAATAACCAATAGCCTGCCACACCAGGCTGCACCGATACACCAGAGAGCCGTTTTTCCCTCTCCAAGCCATGCGTGTTTCCAAGTGGAGAAATGGAACAGATCCAGCATATGATTCAGAATTCCTCTTGTGGGATTAAACACAAAAGACCACACAATACCAACTACAGTCATGGAAACAATACTTGGGAAAAAGAATACGGTCCGGTAAAATGACTTTTCCTTGAGCTGTCCCTGAGTAAGGATAAATGCAAATACAAGACTTAGAAATATGGTCACAGCCGGGATTACCAGCATCAGCTTAAGAGTATTAAACAGTGCCTGAAGAAAATCCTTATCCTGGAACATATACTTGTAATTATCCAAAAATACAAATTTGCTGTTAAAGCCTACGCTAAGTGCAGTGGAACTGGTAAAAGACAGATAAATGGCATTTACCATAGGCACAATCATAAAAACAATGGTTAAAATCAATGCAGGAAGCGTACACAGGGCTATAAATAATCTGGGCTTCTTTACCACGCTTGTTCACCTCTTTAAATTTAAAGTATTTAATAAATGTGGATGACATCACCGATTGGCGATATATCTGTTCAGGGTTACAAAAGGCTGCTGCATAGCATACACTGTGTAGCAGCCTTTCCATGCTTTACCGTTTTTATCCGGCTGGTATATGAAGTTTAGTTGGCAGCTTCCATATCAGCACGAACCTGTGCAAAAGCATCTTCCACATTCTGTGCCCACTCTTCCACTGTCATTTCATCATTCATAACAGATGTAATCGGATTAAATATCTCATCTTTCGGGTTAACCTTGCAGTCAGCCGGAACTGCTGCGAAGCTCATAATCAGGGAGGAGGCATTTGCCTCTTCGTAGATTCCGTACATGTTGTAGATTGCAGTAGACAGCTTATCTTTTGCTACTTCACGGGCACTCTTGGTAGCATAGAGGGCACCGGAAGCTTCTGCAAAAGCAGATACAGATTCATCACTATACAGGAAACGAAGAAATTCTTTTGCAAGTTCTGGATTCTTGGCAGCTGCCGGAATGGAAAACTGCTCGCAGCTGTCAAATACATAGTGCACATCGTCTGCGTTCTCGGTCGGGATCGGAGCCATTGCAAATTCAAATCCATCTTCTCTTGGCGCATCCTGCATCTCATTTTCCATCCAGGTTCCGTTTGTGATAAATGCAGCTTTTCCAAGCATCATCTCTGTCTGAGACTCTGTATGGTTCATACCAACAGTGCCTCTAACAGATAGCCTTTATCTGCAATCTCTTTAATATGACTTAAAGCCTTTAACACACCCTCATTATTAAAGGAACCTTCTTCGTAATTGGCAATCTTAGTAAGTGCTTCTTCGCCGCACTCATTTGCAATTGCCGGCCAGAGCATTTCTTCCATGTATCCCGGATAAATTCCCTGATATGTGAAAAGTGCACGTCCGTCAATATCTTTTACCTTATCACCAAGTGCAAAGAACTCATCCCAGGTCTTCGGCACTTCCAGATTATTCTCATCAAAGAATGTTTTGTTGTAAATCAGACCCTGCGGACACTGTTGAATGGTGCCAGATAGATCTCATCATCTCCGTATGGTGCACACTTTGTACTGGAAAGGATCCCATCTGTAATATCATCGCGAAGGGCACCGGTTCCAGCATAATTTTCTCCGTCAAAAACATCATCCAGGTTGAGAAGTGCATGATCTTTGATCAGGGAAAGGATTACACCATCCTCACCACCATCGTTAAGACAGATAAAATCAGGTGCATTTCCAGCTACAATCTGTGGACGGATGATATCTCCAATTGTAGGCTGATAGTCATGTTTACTTTCACGCCCTCATGGCTTTCTTCAAAAAGCTCCACCATCTGATTCCAGTAAGCATCCCCATATCCACCCTGGAAAATGGCAATGTTCAATTCCTGTTCTTCTGCCTCTGCAAATGCAGTAAGCGGGGAAAGTACTGTTGCTGCGCTCATAGCAAGGATCATAGCAGAAGCTGCAAATCTTTTCTTCATAGGTTGTTTCCTCCTTCTTGTTGGCTTTTATTATGTTTGCCTGATGATATTAGTATAATGGAAAATCTTCTTGTGGTAAATTCACAAAACAATTCTTTATATGGAACATTTTTCTGTTATTTTTATATAATATGGATTTTCTTGCGACATATATGTACAATCTTTTTCTATTTGTATTTTAAATGGATTATCTTGTTTTTTTCCTGTATAATAAATCTGTCACAATCCGATACAGTCATGAAAATCAGAACGATTTTTTCCATCTTTACCGGACCATGTACGAATTATTTTTTAGAAATGAGGGACAGCGGCATGGAAAAAAGACAACGATAATCAGGGATTTCGAAAATTACAGTATTAGAACCAGGCTGATCATAGCGCTTTTCCTGATCTCTATTGTACCATTAACAGGAATCAGCTTCTATTCGTTTCATATTTTTTCAGAAGCGCTTCGGGAAAAACTTTCCACTTCCATCTCACAGACTTTATCCATGATCAATCTGAATATGGTAAGTGAGATTGAAAAGTATCAGTATCTCTGCGGCTCCATCTGCATCAGTCAGGAAATCAAGGACGGTCTTCTGAAAAAGGGTATGACAGATACGGAAAAGAATCAAGCCATCAATGAAATCCAACATATGATTCGAAGTAAAATCATCTATCCTGCACAGGCAAAAAACATTACAGTATATGATACAGATGGGAATATTTTTTATGATTTGGGATATGATGGGTTATATTCGGATGATGTAAGCAGGATCCTGAGTCGTCTTGAAGAAGAAAATCAGGATGTATGGGCATACGCACATACTTACCGTAACCGGGACATCCTGATTCTTGGAAGAAGAATTTATGAACAATACAGTCAGAGTCGTGTAATTGGTTATACCCTGATTTCCATTGATGAAAAAATTTTTCCAAAACAGTACTGGAACCAGTAGGTCTGGCTGACTCTTCCAATATTATGTATCTGAATATGGATGGAACAATCCTTTCTTCCTGGGATCGTAGTATTCAACTGGGGCAAAAAACCGAAAAAAAGCTGCTGAAAAATATTCAAGCAAGACTTCCAAACAGAACAGATTTTTTCAGCATTTACAAAAATGGCGAAGAACAGCTGGTTACTTATATTTTCAATAAAAACCTGAACCAGCTGTTTGTATATACCATGCCATATCATTATATTAATTCTGAAGTTAACACTATGTTTTGGAAAATCCTGGCTGTGGCATTCTTCCTTGTTCTACTCTGCATTGGAATTGTAGCTATGGTGTATCCTGGAATTACCTCCCCCATCAGAAGCATGCTGGATTTTTGCAGGGAATTATCAAAGGGAAATCTTTCCGTACGGATCCAGGATGACCACAAAGACGAACTTTCCGATCTTTCCGGAAGCATGAATCATATGGCAGATACCATTGAGAGCCTGATGAAACAACAGAAAAGCCAGGAAAAGAAAAAAAAGAGAATTGGAGCTACAGATGCTTCAATATCAGTTAAATCCTCATTTTCTTTTCAACACTTTAAACAGTCTGCGCTTTGTAGCCGCCATGCATAAAGACCAGATTGTAAGTGATGGAATCCAGGCCCTCAGCAGTCTTTTGCAAAATACACTGACTAATAAAAACGAGTATATAACCATTCAGGAAGAGCTTGAGAACCTGGAAAACTACTTCGCGATTTTAAGAATCCGGTATGCCGGAAGCTTTGAGTACTCTTTTGACGTAGAAGAGGAAGAACTGCTCTCCTGCCTTGTTCCTAAACTAATCCTGCAGCCCCTTGCAGAAAATTCTGTTATGCATGGTTCTTCTGATGACGGCTCCGTTATGGAAATTCTAATCACCTGTTGGGAAGAAAACAATCATCTTATCATAGAACTCTGTGACAATGGAAAAGGATTTGAAGTGACACCTGCAGCGCTGGAACCTCATACAAACCGGAAAAAATTGGAATTACCAATGTAAATGACCGAATACAGCTGAATTTTGGAAAGGAATATGACTTAAGGTCAATAGTCACCCTGGAGAAGGAACCACATGTACGCTGACTCTTCCCTTACTATATGTACAAGAACTGTCAAAAGATTATAACAACTAAAAATCACAACCACTTTTGCCCACAGAAAGGACTTTTATGTACAGTATATTAATTATTGACGATGAACCAATCGTAAAAATTGCGCTTCGCTCCATTCTTCCCTGGGAAGAGCATGGTTTTTTCATTTGTGGAACAGCATCAAATGGTCTTGAGGCTGTTCCACTGATTGAAAAACATCATCCGGATATCATTATCACTGACCTGAAAATGCCTGAAATGGACGGACTGGAACTAATTCGTTTTCTGAAGGAAAAAGAATATCCCGGAGAAATACTGGTACTAAGCAACTACGAAGACTTCGATTCAGTAAGAAGTGCATTGCTTTTAGGTGCTGCGGACTATCTGTTAAAAATCAAAATTCAACCAGATACACTCCTTGCCTGTCTGAACAAAACCACAAAAAAAATGCAAAATACAGCTGACCGAAAAGATTCCATTCTGAAAACAGACATCACTGAACCCATAACCGATCATCTTCTCTCCTTTTTTCAGGGAGAAGAGTCTCTCGATTCGTTCATTGAAAGATATGGAGCAGAAAAATTTGGATTTATGAAACATTCCTGTGCTGTATGCTATGTAACGTTTGAAAAATTTTTATCAAATGATGCATTTTCTATATCAGCTAATCTGCTGCGAGATATGATACTGGATGCTGTTCAGGGAGTGCTACAGCCATACATTCTTGTTCTTAGTGCCCATAATGCGCTCGTAGTATTTTCCCAAAAAAGAATTAATGTGCAGTCAAGTAAAAGTGGAACAGCTGATAAAAAAAGCTGTATAACCGTTTTACCATGTACCAATCCTTTGCACCAGATATGCCATATAAAGAAAATCTGAAAAAATTATGAAGAGGCCAGGACCACATTATCAGGACTTTCTTCATAGTGAGGGGCATTATAAAAATGATGTTGCCAAAACCCTTACATACATAGAAAATAATTACATGCACCGTCTCACATTATCCTCCATTTCGGCAAATGTCAATCTCAGCACTAGCTATTTATGCCGTGTTTTCAAGTCCGAAGTAGGAACAAGTATTACCAGCTACTTAAACAATCTGCGGATAAGAAAAGCTGCTACACTGATAAAGGAGAATACCTTTTCCCTGAAGGAGATCTCCGTTATGGTAGGAATTGACGATCAACTTTATTTTAGTCGATTATTCAAAAAGTGTATGGGAATTTCGCCTTCTGAATATGGGAAACGATTTCATCTATAAGCAGGTAATCTGATATAAAACAGCAGGATGTCTTATAATCACAAGATATCCTGCCTTTCATATATCATAATATATTCTTTATATCAGCGTCTTCTGATAACTGCTTCCAGCATTCAGGACGATTTCTTCTTCCATACCATTATATAAGATTACCAGTTTCGCATCAATTGGAGATTTCAGATTTATTTCCGTAACCCGTTTTTCTTTCCACTTGAAATTAAGTGTGATATTACCAGGTGCTTTCACGCCTTCTGCCATCCCATCTTTCCATTCATCTGGTAATGCCGGAAGAAAAACAATTTTCTGCTCTTCATACTGAACCAGCATTTCCAGCACAGCAGCAGCAAATCCAAAATTACCATCAATCTGAAACGGAGGATGGGCACAAAGCATATTCGGATATATCCCGCCACCTACCAGACTGCATGCTTCTTCTCTTGTTAAGCGAAGCTGATTTTTTAATAAAGTCAGGGCATGATTTCCATCTCCAAGTTTTGCCCACAGGCAGGCTTTCCACGCCATACACCAGCCGGTTCCCTTATCCCCACGCCTTTCCAAAGAAGTTCTGCAGGCTTCTATAAGAGGTTCATTCTCTTTATGAATCTGGTTCCCAGGATATAATCCAAACAGGTGAGAAATATGTCTGTGATTGATATCTGCTTCCGGGTAATCATAAAACCATTCCTGAAGCTGCCCTTCTTTCCCAATTTTATAGGGAGGAAGTTTCTGAAGCACATTTTTGACTGCATTTGTAAAATCTTCTACTCCCAGAATTTCACATGCTTTTAAATATAATCCAAACAGTTCTCTCAATATGCTGATATCCATTGTTGACGCAAACGTAACACCATGTGTCGTCATATCTGGTGCAAGGAATGTATTTTCAGGTGAAGTAGAGGGAGCAGTTACATAATATCCCTTATAAGGTACCAGATAGCCCAGGTAAAATTCTACGGCCCCTTGTATAATCGGAAATGCCTTCTTTTTTAAAAAAGCTTCATCCAATGTATAGCAGTAATGTTCCCATAAATGACAGCATAACCATCCAGAACTCATCGGCCACATGGAATATGTACAGGGATTTTCGTCCTGTCCAAATTGTCCAACCGGGCTTGAGTGTCCCCAAATATCCAGATTATGGTGGCTTACCCAGCCAGCCAGATGATAAACATCCTGAGCTGTTTTTCACCTTTTTTTGAGGTACGTTCTATAAGTTCAAGCAAAGGCATATGACAGTCACTTAAATTTGCTTTTTCTGCCATCCAGTAATTCATTTCCGTATTAATATTTACAGTATAA
>ENA-OQAN01000485-OQAN01000485.1-human-gut-metagenome-genome-assembly--contig:-NODE-485-length-21036-cov-3.138888_pt1 | contig 21036 bp, 25 predicted proteins | sample MGYA00242735_ERZ504527 | MGnify/ENA primary metagenome ERZ504527 (study PRJEB26092, sample SAMD00036230) | human gut metagenome | host: Homo sapiens | study: EMG produced TPA metagenomics assembly of... | reverse complement strand
TGAGCATATATCCAAGCCTTACTCCCGGAATAGCAAAAAGCTTGGTAAAGGCTCTTACAACAATCAGATTGTCATAGTCAACATAAAAGTAGGCAAAACAGAATTAAATTTTTTCACAAAAATGAGGATTACCATGAAACGCATTGATTTTGAAAACGGAACCGTAACTGAAAATATATTAAGCGCTGCCCTCCCTATGCTTGCAGCCCAGATTTTAAGTCTGCTCTATAACATTGTAGACCGCATTTATATTGGTCGTATCCCGAATATCGGGACCACAGCGCTTGGTGCTGTCGGACTTTGTTTTCCGCTTATTATGATCATCACGGCTTGCAGCAATCTGTTCGGGAGCGGCGGCGCACCGCTTTTTCGATCAACCGTGGAAAAGGTGATAAAGAACAGGCAAACAGGATCTTAAATACCTCTTTTTCCATGGTATGTGCCAGTGCACTCCTCCTGATGGGAACCGGTCTTCTCTTTGCAAAACCGCTTCTCATTCTTTTGGTGCCTCAAAAAATGCTCTGACTTTTGCCAGACCTTATATGATGCTGTATCTGCTCGGTACACTTCCATCCATGATTGCTACCGGCATGAACCCTTTTATCAATGCACAGGGTTATTCCACAACCGGGATGTTTTCCGTGGCAATCGGTGCAATCGCAAACATTCTCCTGGATCCGCTCTTTATTTTTACCTTCCATCTGGGCGTAAACGGTGCAGCGGCCGCCACTGTATTGTCACAGATTTTATCTGCACTGTTTGTGTTTCATTTTCTGCGCCGCAAAGCGGAGATCAAAGTCCGCCTGCTTCGAAAAAATGAACTTTCCTCCTGCATTCCTCTCGCGAAAAGCATCATCAGCCTCGGTACATCCGGTTTTATCATGCAGCTCACCAACAGTCTCGTCTCCATCTGCTGCAATCATGTACTCTCCGTCACCGGTGGCGATGTGTACGTCTCTGTCATGACAATTGTCTCAAGTGTCCGCCAGATGGTGGAAACTCCGATCTATGCGATCACGGAAGGTTCCTCCCAATCATAAGCTACAACTATGGTGCCCTCCGCCCCACGCGCGTCAAAAAAGCGGCATCACGATGGCTCTTATGGCGCTCGTCTATACCGGCCTCATGTGGAGCGTGATCATTCTCGCCCCGGAATATTTAATTAGTGTTTTCAGTTCGGATACAGCACTGTCAGCAGATGCCGTTCCCGCATTAAAACTGTATTTTGCTGCATTTATCTTTATGGATCTGCAGTATATCGGTCAGACTGTTTTCAAATCTTTAAACAAACGGAAACAGGCGATCTTCTTTTCCCTGCTGCGCAAGGTGTTTATCGTTGTACCGCTGACCTATCTTCTGCCATACACTTTCCACATGGGAACGGACGGCGTATTTCTTGCAGAACCCGTATCAAATGTGATCGGTGGCAGTCTGTGTTTTATCACAATGCTGTTTACGGTTCTGCCGGAGCTGAACCGGATGGAAAATCAGTAAAATATGCTTTCAGCTCCGCCACGATCATTTCCTGACTCTCCCTCGTGTGGATCAGTGCATAATAATGCCCGCCGCCAAATTTTGACCGTCTTTCCTCTTCGCATATTCCCGCTGCAATGCCTTTTTCGGTCACACGTCTGATGCGGGTTTCGTCCTGTTCCTCTTCCTTCAAATAGCCTTTTTGTACGAGCAGATCATTGACAAAAGCAGCCGTCAGCTTTTTGCGGTCTTTTTCCTCACAGAGCGCATTGATCCGGTCGGTCAGTTCCGATACCATGCAGGCGTCAGAAAACGTTACCTGATCTAATTTTTCCGGTGCAATATAAAACGGCTGTTTCTTTTTTCCCGCCGGGGGCTTCGACACAGTTTCTACTACCGCAGCTCCTTCTGTCTTTCCTGTCGTCATATTTCCGGATTCATGCGTCTGCAAAAACATCCGGATGATCTCTGCAAAACTTTCCCCGTAGCTTGCAATCTTCTGTGCACCCATTCCGTATACATCCGCCATCTGTGTTTTATCTGCCGGACATCTGGCACACATATCTTTCAACGTCTTATCAGAACAGATGATAAACGGCGGCACACCCTGTTTTGCAGCAAGTTCTGACCGGCATTTGCGCAGTTTCTCAAACAGCTCCTGCCCTTCTTCCGTTAAATCTGCAAGTTCTGCTGTCTTTTTCTTTGCACGTCCGGTCTCGATATAATTTTCCTCCGCCTCGTCCTCTGTCACAACACAGTTACTGCATTTTTCACAGATGCACGGACTGTGATCCCCAAAATAGTTCAGGATATACTGGCGCAGACACTCATCTGTCTCACAGTAGTGAATCATCTGATTCAGTTTCCGCTGTTCATTTGCCCGGACTGCCGGATCTCCTGCCGTATAACCGCCCTCTGTCGCCTTATAGTCAAGCAGCCGTTTGTTGATCATGATATCCTGTTTGGAAAAGAAAAGCACACACTCCGCTTCCTCCCCGTCGCGCCCGGCTCTTCCCGCCTCCTGGTAATAATATTCAAGCTTTGCGGCATATTATAATGGAGAACATAACGCACATTGGATTTGTCGATCCCCATTCCAAATGCGTTGGTTGCAACCATCACACGGATCCTGTCATAGGTAAAATCATCCTGACTCTCTTTCCGTTCTTCCAAAGAAAGCCCCGCATGGTACCGCCCTGCCAGAATGCCGTGCTGCAATAAAAGTTCACAGACACTATCCACATTCTTTTTTGTCGCACAGTAGATGATCCGCTCTCATCCTCATGCCTTTTGACATAATTTAAAATACTGTTGTCCGTCTCTTTTCCACCTTTTCGCTTTACGACACGGAAGAAAAGATTCGGCCGGTCAAACCCGGTCACGACAGTCACCGGATTCTGCAGGTGCAGACTTCCCGTGATATCCTGTTTGACGCGCTCGGTCGCTGTCGCCGTAAATGCGCTGACACAGGGCGTCTCGGCAGTCTTGCAAGAAAATCTGCAATCTCTAAATAGCTTGGCCTGAAATCCTGTCCCCACTGGGAAATACAGTGTGCCTCATCCACTGTCACCATCGAAATGTCTGCCCGGCATGCAAAATCTAAAAAACGCATGGTATTTAACCGCTCCGGCGCGACGTAGATGATCTTGTACTGTCCCTGTGCCGCATACAAAAGCGCCGCCCGGATCTGATTTTCCGTCAGTGAGCTGTTGATGTATGCCGCATGTACGCCTGCCTGGTTCAGTGCCTTGACCTGGTCAGACATCAAGGAGATGAGCGGTGAGATCACGATCGTGATACCGGGCAGCATCAGTGCCGGAACCTGATAACAGAGTGATTTTCCGGCGCCGGTCGGCATGATGCCGAGGACGTCGCTGCCATTTAAGATGCCTTCCATCAAGTCCTGCTGACCAGGCCGGAGGGTGTCGTATCCAAAATAGTGTTTGAGTGTCTGATATAAATTCAAAATTTGTTTCTCCTTTTTACATTGCTATCCAGCCAAATGCATTTGCCACGGAACTGATCAGTATGATCAGTGCAAAGACCGGGCACAGATATTTGATCATCACAATAAAAATCTTTTTCCTGCGGAATGTGCTCTCTCCGTGCATGATCTCCTCTTCCATCCGCTTCATTCCGACGATTCTCGATACAAACAGGCTTGTGAGCATTGCCGCAATCGGCATCATCACAGAGTTCGTCAGAAAATCAAAGAAATCCAAAAACTGCATGCCGATAATTTTAATGCCTACTAACGGTCCATATCCCAGTGAAGATAAACTTCCAAGCGCGATCATGATCACTCCGACTAAAACCGTTGCTCTTCTTCTGCTCCATCCCAGCTCATCCTCAAAGGTAGAAACCGCGCTCTCAGTCAATGCGATAGAACTTGTTACTGCTGCAAACAGTACTAGCAGGAAAAATAAGATTCCAACTACTGTCCCAAATCCCATATTCTCAAACACTTTTGGAATCGTAATAAACATCAATGCCGGTCCCGCCTGCAGAGTATCCGGGTCGCCGCCCGAAAATGAGAACACCGCCGGAATGATCATCAGTCCCGCCATAATAGCAATCGCCGTGTCAAACACTTCCACATTTCTTGTGGAATCTTCCAGTGATGTTTCTTTTTTCATATAGGATCCAAAGGTAATGAGGATTCCCATTGCAATCGACAGCGAATAAAACATCTGTCCCATCGCCGCTACCACCGTCATCCAGGAAAAGTTTTTCACATTTGGCACAAGAAAATATTTTACTCCCTCCATGGCGCCCGGTCTTGTCACGGAATACACCGCAATCAGGACGGATAACACGATCAGTATCGGCATCATAAATTTCGATACACGTTCGATTCCGTTTCGCACCCCTGCGTAAATGATCGTCAGAGTGAACAGACAGAACAGGATAAAACAGAGTTCCGTGGATACTCCATCTGAGATAAACTCCGAAAAATATCCGTCTGCCGCCAGCATTTTTCCATTTCCCCTGATATACTCGATCAGGTATTTGATCACCCAGCCGCCGATCACGGAATAATACGGCACGATCAATACCGGGATGATCGCATTGATCCATCCACCGGCTGACAGCCATCCGGCTTTTCCAAATGCCTGAAACGCTCCCACCGGACTTTTCCTTGTCATGCGTCCAAGTGCCGACTCAGCCATGATCATCGTATATCCAAACGTCAGTGCCAGTAAAATATAGATCAGAAGAAAAATCCCTCCACCGTATTTTGCCGCCAGATATGGAAATCTCCAGATATTTCCAAGTCCTACGGACGCACCTGCGGCGGACAGTACATAACCCAGTTTCCCGGAAAAAGAACTTCTTTTGTTGTCGTGTGTGTGTAAATTGCTCATATCTTTTTGTTCACGGTTTGTGAAACAGTCTCCCTTCATTTTTTGTTTTCTTCTCTATTACCGCACCAGCCGGAATGTCTTTTCCACCATGAAAAACATTAACACAATGAAAATCAGCACATAGACCGGCAGCAGTGTGATGGAAATATGATTTGCGATCAGTCCAAAAACCGGCGGCATAAATGTAGAGCCGACATAAGCACTCGCCATCTGGATACCGATGATTGCCTGGGAATTTTTTCTCTCCAAAATTTGCCGGTGTTGCGTGAATGATCGATGGGTAGACCGGTGCACATCCAATCCCCATCACGACAAGTCCTGCCAGAGCTGCCGTGTCAGACGGAATCGGCAGAAGTACTGCAGCACAGCCAGCCAGTAAAATAGTTGTGCCAAGCCTGATCATCTTATGATCACCTAATTTTTCCGTCACAAATCCTGCCAAAAATCTTCCGAGCGTGATACCGCTGCAGAACAATGCCGCATATGCCGCCGCACGCTCCGCAGAGATACCTTTTGCACCGACCAGATAACTGCTTGACCAGAGGATCAGTGTAGATTCCAATGCACAGTAAGAGAAAAATCCAAGCAAGAGCGTGGTACGCCTTTGATCTTCACTGCACCGCGTATTCCAATCACCTCGTGCTGCTCTTCCTGCTGTTCTGCCGTTTTGTTGACTTTCCAGACCGGAAGTGTCACAAACAGAATCATTGTGATCCCCATCTGAAGAAAAGATACCATGCGGTAACCGTTCTGCCAGGATGAGGTGGTCAGTGCATAGCTCATTATGTACGGGCTGATGATTGTTCCCACGCCCCAGAAACAATGCAGCCAGCTCATATGTTTTGATGAATAATGCAATGCAACATAGTTATTGAGTGCCACATCGATAGCTCCTGCGCCAAGTCCATACGGAATCGCCCACAGGCACAACATGTAAAATGCGCTCGACGTCGAAAAACCAAACAAGGCAGCTGCCGTTAACAGGACACTGCATACCGTAACGATCTGTGTTCCAAATTTCTTTGTCAGGCGTTCCGACATTAAACTTGAACAGATCGTCCCTGCAGAGATGATCATTGTGACCAGTCCCGCATAGGACAGCGGCACCGAAAATGCCTCATGCATGATCGGCCATGCCGAACCAAGCAGAGAGTCCGGTAAGCCAAGACTTATAAATGCCATGTAAATTAACAGTAATAATAGTGTGTACATTTTTTGCTCCTTTATTTATCCAATTCGCCGTTTGCCACTTATACAAGTATCTTGACTCGCTTCGCCCGGCAGTCTTATTATATCTTGAAGCAATGCTTCATGATCATGATCTGCACGAGCTTCGCCCGGCAGTCTTATTATATCTTGAACGCCATCAAAAATCCACGCAATATTATAGAATATTATCCCATAACATGGTAAAATAAAGTAAAAATATTATTTGTGGAGATCTGATCATAGATGAACTTAAGACAAAATAAAGAAAAAAACGCACAGCAAATGTTGACAGGCGTAATTTTGACATTATTTATCATGCTCCTGCTTTGTACCATATTTACAAATCAGGATGCAGCCTCTGTAAGCAAACTCAAAGCACGTCAGCCTGACAAAATACAATACCTGGATGATGGAATGGTACTGCTTAGTTTTAACATTAACCGCAATGAAAACAGCAGAGGCTCACTTGTATTTTTTACCTCACATCAGCATGTGACCGTTTTTACTAAAAACAACGTAATATACAATTTGGATGATTCCGGTGGAATATGGGGGCATACAACAGGAAATGTCTGGAATTTTGTAAAACTGCCGGCATATACAGAAACAGTCATAGTCAGGCTGAAACCCTGTTATCCGGAAACAGCCGGTCAAATTGAACAATATTATATAGGAACCGGAAATGAAATCTATACAGGCATATTGCGTCAGTCTATGCCCACTTTTATAGCGAGTGTATTTATTCTGTTAGCCGGTTTTTTTATCACGTGTTACTGGGTGTTTATTCACAACAGCAGCCATATAGACGGAACTCTTTTTTATCTGGGGATATTCTCCATATTGCTTGGACTCTGGGCCACCAATGAGACAGATGTTTGTTCTCTGATGCTCCTAAACAGAAGATCATCTGCTTTTGCTGCTTTTATGTTTCTGATGATAATGCCTATCCCATTTTTGATGTTTGTAAAGAGCTTCCTTGAGATCAATGATGATAAATCTGGAAGATCTTCTGCAATCTGTGTATGCTTCAGACAGTTATCTGCAGCTTGCTGCACTTTACCGGATTCTATGAGTTTCGAAGAAGCGTCTGGATCACTCACCTTTCCATTTGTATAGTGCTGATTTATCTGATCACAGTTATCATATATAAAATTATAAAAAAACAGGCTGATCAGAGACTGAAAGTCTGCATGGCAGCTCTTGCCTTCGTCGTCATTGCAACTATTGTGGATATTGCCAGTTATTACAAAACAAGAAATAATTCCGGAATTTGGGGAAGATTATCTTTCCTTGTATTTATTATAATCCTCGGTTTAGAGTCCGCAAGACAGGCTGTCGCCAGCTTGAAAAAAGGGCGCAGGATAGAGGAACTCGAACAATTTGCACTGAATGATTCCATGACAGGATTTTACAACAGAAATGCCTATGACTACTTTATATATAATGAAAAGAATATTAAAAATTATATGGTGGTAACGTTTGATCTTAACAATCTCAAAATGTGCAACGACAACTACGGTCACAGTTCGGGGGATGCCTATATCATTCATTCTGCACATATCATAGAAACCACTTTTGATCGGTTTGGCAAATGTTACCGTATCGGAGGCGACGAATTCTGCTGCCTCATCCCGGATGCGGCAGAATTCCAGATAGAACGTTTTATCCAAAAGATGCAGCAGGATATTGCGATACTCAATAATAAAAATATCATTCCAACCGAAGTTGGAATCGCATGCGATATGCGTTAGCCACACCGGATGATGCGACATAGAAAAAGTGCGTGAACGTGCAGATGAGATGATGTACCATTAACAAAGAAAGTGTTAAAGGGACTTATTTAAAAAAGATCCAGCATATTATCCAGATATATCTCCTCTCTGACCTGCAGCTGATACTCAGGTTTTGTCATATAATAGAGCAGAAACTCCAGAATCAGGGCGCTGCCAAGTCCCCTGCCTTCGATTTTAAAATTGGAAAATCCCATCGGCAGATAGCTGTTTTTCATATCATCCACTCCAATAAACCCGGGATTTTCCATTGCCTTCGAAAAACGATAGCCATTCCCTGCATCCGGAGCTGCACAGCGGTGATCCGGACCATTTTCTCCAAGGTTTTTGCGGCTGACAGCTTCATAACAGATTTTCCTGTCCCCGCAGCCAAACCAGCAGCATTCATTACATAAGAATTCCACTTTGTCTTTCTGTGCCCCTGTCAATGTACTTAATTTATCAAAAACCTTATTCAACCGGAAATCCGGTACGACATAAAGAAACTCTTCCCTGTTTACTTCCCTTACGAACTGCTCAAAATCCGTCAGAACCTTGGTGGTGGAGGAAACAAAATAAAATCCCGGATAATTTTTTCTCAGATATTCCAGCAACAGATCCGAATAGATAATGACACCATTTCTGACACCCTCACTTTTCTCAAATAAAGTGCAGAGATGATTGCATTTCTTATCCCAAAGATGTTCCTGCCCAAGCAGGGAATTGCTGAATGTAAGCCGCGCTGAAATCCCATATTCCTGCATCAGCGCTAAAACCTCCCGCGGATCATGATCTCCGAACGAGGTACGGCCTCCGCCCCAGATACAGTCTGACGGAGCACCATAGACAGAACCTATCTCACACCAGTCGTAAAAGTATTCTCTGTGTTCATGGAATAGTGGCAGAAACACATGGTACAATTCATAAAACTCAAACAGGCCTGGAAGATGGTAGTATGCTGTGTTCTTTTTTAATTGATTCATGTCTGTATTCTCAATCCTCCTCAAATTCTGCAAGTTCTGTCTCCGTCTCAAGCATCCGCTCTAACAGACTCTCCTGGTTCTTTTTCCTCTGCGTCAAGTGCATTCTGCAGTTCCATCAGCTTCGGATAGTCACTGGCAAGCTCCGGATCCATGAACTGCATTTTTATTTCAGCGAGTTTTTCTTCGCTCTCCTCTAACATTTTTTCATATTTTTCTAACTGATGCTGCAGTCTTGAACGGATTTTGCCCGGATTGTAATAAGTTTTTTTATCAAACACATCCGTTAAAGTAGGAACATCTGCGTCTGTTTTTATGCCACTCTGATGCTGATTGTGTTTCTCATTCCCCACAGAATTTTGTGTATCATTTCCTGACACATACCTCGCACTCTGTGACATTCCTCGCCCTTTTCCGGAAATCTCCATCTCTTTTTTGTTTTTCTGCAAGATACTCCTCATAGCTCATGGCATATTGTTTCACACCACTCTCGGAAAACTCCAAAATCCCGGTTGCGATCCTGCTGATAAAATAACGGTCATGTGAGACGAAAAGTACTGTTCCCTCGTACTCTCTTAACATCTGTTCTAACGCCTCTTTTCCAACAATATCCATATGGTTCGTCGGCTCATCTAAGATCAAAAGATTCGGTTTGGTCTGCAGCATTTTACAGAGTGCGAGACGGACTTTTTCTCCGCCGGAAAGCTGTCCCATCTTCTTTTCTACATCTTCTCCGGAAAATAAAAATCCCCCCAGTGCACTGCGGACTTCCTCCCTCATATAGGAAGGATATTCCTCCCAGAAATTTTCAAGCACGGTCTGATCTTCCCGGAAATGCTCCTGCACTGCTTTCTGCTGGTCAAAATAACTCCATTCTACATTTTGTCCAAATGAAAATTCACCACCTAACGCAGGCAGTTCGCCGACTAAGGTTTTCAAAAGTGTGGATTTTCCTTTACCGTTCTCCCCAATGATTGCAAGTCTGTCTTTCTTTTGAAGCAGAAATGAGACTTTACTTAAGACGGTATCGTAACCGATCTCAAGATTTTTGGCATGAATCACATTCGTGTAGCTTTCCATGCGCGGTACATATCTCGCATGAAATGCTTTCGTATCAAAATGTCTCGCTTTCGATTTTTACCATGTGTTCGATCGCCATGCGCTTTGAACGTGTCGCCGCCACTTTCGTCGGCGTATTTTTCCATTTTTCGATCCAGTCCGTCAGACGTTTTGATCTCCTTTTGCTGCTCCTCATAGTCTTTTTCCTGCTTGATGAGTGCCTCTTCCTTTTGCTTTATAAATGCCGTATAATTGCCGGCATAACGTTTGATCTCATGATATTCGATCTCGTAGGTCACATCGATCACTTTGTCTAAAAACATACGGTCATGTGAGACAATGATGACCGCCTTATCATAAGACTTTAAATACCCTTCTAACCACTCGATCGTCGGAAGATCCAGATGGTTGGTCGGCTCATCGAGCAGCATGATATCCGGACGTTTTAACAGCAGTTTGATAAATGCCACTTTCGTCTGCTGTCCACCGGAAAAACTTCTGATCGGGCGTTTCAGATCTTCTAACGCAAACCCGAACCGCTGAAACATAGTCTCCATATCCTGCTGCCACGAATATCCCCGCATTGCCTCCATACGGCTTTGTAAGTTGTCATATTCGCGCAAAAGCTGTTTGTCCGCGGAAGTTTTCATCTCATTTTCAAGTTCCCGCATCCGCTTTTCACACGCAAACACCGGCTCAAATACTTTCTTGATTTCCTCTTCCACGGTCACATCTTTTTCCGTAAAATTAACCTGACGCAGGAAACCAATCTCCTGTTTTCCTGCCATCGTAATACCACATTCTTCATCGCTGTCTAAATTATTCATCGAAATATCGCCCGCGATCAGACGCAGCAGCGTGGTCTTTCCACAGCCGTTTCGTCCTACAATGGCGATTTTTTCTTTATCATGCACCTCAAAATTGACATCACGTAAAATCACATCTCCGCCAAACTGCACGAGGGCATGACTGATCTTATATCTCATGTTTATCTCCATTCCTGCGTAAAATCTTACTTTTACACTAACTCCTCTATCTTTGATAGACTACCTACCTTCTAACACCAGCCGAAGTAATTCATTTGCCCAGTACTCCGTCAATTCAAAGTGAGGCACAGGCAGTAGTTATTCTCTGCTATTTCAGGATCATCTTCATGGCCGGTCTTCCCATAGCCCAGCATCACAAAACCAATCAAAAGACCATCATCATACATACATCCCAGACATTTTTTGTTGTAATTTCTTCAAAACGAATCATATTAACCCCCTTTCTTGCGTGTGAAAAAATGTATTTTCACACAAATCTCCATTCTTTTCCCTCACAGCAGCCGAAATACCTGCTCCGCCGTGGCTGCTATATTTTCCATTGCATTTTCTTTTTTCATTGCTTCTTCTAATGTTGTCACGCCTCTTACGATCGGGAAAAATGCGTCAATCCCTGCCTGATTACAGACGAAGCTTCCGGTGCAACACTCCCTGCAAATGCAATGACTTTCGCATTATATTTTTTTGCCAGCGCAGCAACACCAACCGGTGCTTTCCCCATGACCGTCTGTGCATCCAGACGTCCCTCTCCGGTCACCACAACATCTGCATTTTTCATTTTTTCTTCCAGACCAGTTGCCTGCAAAATCAGTTCCACAACCCGGTATTAATTCTCCCGCAAGATACGAAAGGAATGCATATCCGAGTCCTCCCGCTGCACCGGCGCCCTCACAGTCCGCAAAGTCACAATCCAAACTTTCTTTGGTCACATCCGCATAATGTCTCATTGCTTCATCGACCTGCTCTTTCTGTTCTTCCGTCACACCTTTTTGTGGTCCAAATATGTAAGTTGCACCCTGTTTGCCGCAAAGCGGATTTTTCACATCACAGGCAATCTGAAATTTTGCACCGGAAAGCAGCGGATTTTTATTTTCAGTCCGGATCACCTCAATCTTTACAAGCGCTGCCGCGCCCTCTCCCACATCATTTCCATCTTCATCAAAAAATTCAAATCCAAGTGCCTTTAACATTCCGATGCTCCATCGTTGGTTGCACTTCCACCAATTCCAATCATGAAATTTTTACAGCCGCGTTTCAGGGCATCTGCAATCATCTCCCCCACTCCATAGGTAGATGCACGCAATGGATCTTTTTTTGTCACAAGCGTGATTCCTGCGGCAGATGCCATTTCCATGACAGCCGATTTTGTCTCTTCTAAAAAACCGTAATAACACGACACTTTTTCTCCAAGCGGCCCTGTCACGGTAACCGGTATTTTTTTTGCTCCCAAACCTTCGATCAGTGCATCCACGGTTCCTTCTCCGCCATCCGCGAGCGGATTTACCACTACTTCTGCATCCGGTTTTGCTGCCAGAATACCTTTCTTTACAGCATTTCCAGCCTCCATGGACGTCATGCTTCCCTTAAATGAATCGATTGCTGCTATTACTTTCATATAATCACATCTTTCCGTGAAAATCACCTGTGTCATAAATATACCGGCTGACTTCCACTGTAAAATTCTCTTCCCCTGCCGTCACCTTATCGTCAGACGAAACAATAATCCGATCTATGCCTGTCATTCTAAGAAGTCAGTTTGTTACTGTTCGCACTTCATCCCAAGCTGCCAGAATGCCACCGCACTTGCAGCCGCCACGTTCAGTGAATCCACACCATGTGTCATCGGAATTTTCACCGTATAGTCACAGTCTGCGATCGTGTGATCTGCCAGTCCGTCACCTTCCGTTCCGAGAACGATTGCTAACTTTTCCTCCGACATCATTTTTTCATCATCTATACACACGGAGTCATCCCGAAGTGCCATTGCCGCCGTTTTATATCCCAGCTTATGCAGCACATCCATCGCACCGTCCGGCCAGGATGCACTTTTGTCAAAATATGTCCACGGTATCTGGAATACCGTTCCCATGCTGACACGGCTTGCTCTCCGGTACAATGGGTCTGCACAAGCCTGTGTCAAAAGCACTGCATCCATTCCAAGCGCCGCCGCTGAACGGAAAATTGCTCCGACATTTGTTGGATTTACCACATTTTCCAAAATTGCAACACGCCTTGCATTCTTGCAAAGCTGCTCCACCGAAGACAGTGCCGGACGGTACATGGCACAGAGCATGCCGCGTGTCAGCTGATATCCTGTGATTTTTGCAAGCATTTCAACTTCTGCCACATAAACCGGGATTACATGCTCATCCTCCCTATAAACCAAAGACTCCTGTGTAAGATCTCGGCTTTGTAATTTATCACAGCGCGCAAGGATTTCTTTTGCCTGTGTCTCCACATGTTTTTTTTCCATCAAAAATGACATCGGCACACAGCCGGCATCTAAGGCACGCTCGATCACCTTCGGACTTTCCGCAATGAAAATCCCCGGCTTCGGCTCAAAATAGTGAAAAAGCTGTGCTTCATTTAAATTGTAATAAATCTGCAGCTCCGGGGCATCCAGATCTTTGATTTGTATAATATTTATCATTGTGTTCCTCTTTTCTCTCCTGTATCAGCGATTGAGCATATGGCAGATAAATTCATTGATTATACCATGTGCAAAATGGCATATGATCAAATTTCAAGCCGGAAAAGAATTCTTCCCTCCTCAAGCTCTCCCCAACAATTTACCGGCGGCTCCTTCGTTTCTTTAAATCCACAATCCGAATGCATTTTTATTGATGATAAATTACTTTTTTCCTATAATGCAATCTATCTTTTTTGCGCCTATGCCTTTCAAAAACTCCGTTACATGACGTATCAGTTTTTACATATCCTCTGTTTCTATGCCCCGGCATCGTCTCAACTGCCTCAAGAAACCATTTCCCCGGCTCTGACTCAACTGCCCTAAGTCCGCATACCCACTGTTTTTCTGCAGTTTCAACAAACACCATCTGCTTTGGATTTTCGATAAACTCCTTTAAAAACGCCGCATATGATGCCTCCATTTCATCACGATCTTTAAATTCCCTCTCCATATCCGCCATGGATTCTGCATATAATAAAAACATTTTTTCTATCACCTGTTCATTTACATTTTCAATCCGTTCTAACATTTTTTATCCTCCTCTTCTGATCGCCAGATTACAAAAACGGTCGGATCACAGCTTTACAGTTCCACGACACGCGTTGAAGCTGTTCGGATTTCTCCGTCTGTCACAAGCAATTTTGCATAACTGCTGCCTGACTGCTGTGTATTGATCTGCTGCACATTTTTCCTCTCATAACCTGCCTGTCCGATATTTACCTGCTGCAGAATCGTCTTGATCAGCGTCGATTTTCCACATCCGTTTTCTCCATGTAAAAAGACACGCTCCCCCTGCACCAGTTCAAAGGTCAGATTTTTCAATACATCGTCCTCTGCACCTTCATACCGCACCGAAAGTTCCTTGCAGGAGATCAGGCGTTCCTTATGATAAGACAGTGGCATAAGTTTTAAGCTGACCGGCTGCTCGATATCCTGCAAAAGGCCCTCTTTTTCCTGTATTTCCCGTTCCATCCGGCGTTCATACTGTGTCACACGGCTCTGCATCTTTTTTGTCTTGGCACCGATATATGCTCTCGTTGCACCCGAGCGGTCATGCTCTTTGACCGGATCATAGCTATTTTCGTCGCCTCATTTTTATCCGCCCACTTTCGGCTTCTTGCCGCCGCCTGTTTTAAAGATGCGATTTCTTTCAAATGTTTTTCATTTTCCTCCATCGCAAAATGATCCCTCCGCGTCTTGTTTTCCCACCAGCTTGAAAAAATTGCCGCTCTGTACCTCGATCGTCTTTCGATTTAAAACCAGTACATGATCAATGCAGGCATCTAAAATATCTCTGTCATGCGATACCAGGATAAACCCTTTTTTCCCGCGCAGATTTAAAAAAAGTCGTTTTTCCTTTTCCATTTCTTCCAATCAGACCTAACTTCCAGTCCGTATCGATCCCAAACGATACGTTTTCAAAAATCGTATCAAAACTTCCCTCATAACCATATGTAAGATCTGTTACCTGAATCTGTGACATAAAAATCTCCATTCTTGCGCTGCTTTCAAGCGCATCTCAAGTTTGTGCGTAAGCACAAATCTTGCGTGTGAAAAATGTATTTTTCACACTAGCCTCATTGTTTTGCGAAGGAAAATGCAAGCCCACTGGCGAGCAGAGGATTTTCCTCCTAGAACAAAGAATCGCTTGCGACTCTTTCGCGCTCGAGCGGTGCTGTTTACAGCTAACTTCTACTCCGCGAGATGCGCATCCCGCCCGGAGGCTTTTTAATTCATAGGACGTAATTTCCTATGAATTAAAAATCCCATGCTGCCATGGGATTTTTCTTACACCTCACATATTTTATGATCACATCTGGCAGACAATAGATTGCACATTGTAAGATAAAATCGATTGTCCCGGACAACAAAATGTCCGTTTCCGCCATTTTTTAACACAAAAAAGAGAGGATACAAGAATCAAATCCACTTTTGGCAACATGATATGCAGTACTGCACCTCTGCAATACTGCTGTAACTTCAGATTTACACAACATATCATGCACTTTATTCCTTATACCGGTGCAATATATGCCATGTATCATCCCGAATCAACAGACAAACGTATGCTATATATGACACACATTCTCTTGCTGACTCTGTTTTCTTTCATGTTTCAAAAGTAAATTATCTCCGCATTAGTTCCTCTCCTTTAAATTTCTATTGCAATAGTAGCACAATGCCATTTTTAATGCAACCAAAAATTTTTACGAAAAATCTTTCGTTACCGGTCACACAATAAATATGCACAGCAGCAATCTCTACTCCACATTTTTGAGTGCCTGATCCATCGGGATCTTTTTGATACGCATAAAGTCCAGTATCATTACAAACAGATATCCGATCAGCACAAATGCAAACATTTTCACATATCCGGCTGGCTGGATCACAAATGCAAACCATCCACTGTAACTAAACAAGATCGCCTTCCATGCCAGATTCATAACAAACGTTCCAAGTACAACACTGACCGCATCTTCGATCACAACCATGATCGTTGTGGAAAGCAGATACAGGCTGGCGATTTCTTTATTCTCATATCCAAGAATCTTTGTCATTGAAATTGCATTCTCATTTTTCTCAATGATCAGCTTTGTCAGAAGATAGATCAAAACTGCTGAAAGCAGGATACAAAGTATCTGGAAATAATCCATATAAGATCCCATGGAATGATCTAACTGGTCACACATCTTTGTGATATCACGCTCGGTGATCACCGTTGCAATATCATCTTCCGACAGATCTGCTAGCTCTTCATTTGAAAAATATCCACTGAATGCCTCTTCATCCAGCTCAAATACCATGCGGTAATTTTCAATCGGCATAAATACTGCAATGTTTACGCACTGGTCATAAATTCCAGCTATCGTAAACGTATACTGTTTGTTTTCATATTTTTCATCCAGTGAAACGGTATCCCCGACATTAAGTTCATATTTTTCTGAAAATGATCTGGAAATATAAACTTCATCTTCCTGCAGGGACTGCATACCTTTTATTTCTACATACTTACTATCGTCTGAAATACCGTAAACAGAGACTTCCTCATCTATTACATCGCTTTTTTTCTGCAAAGAACACATACTGAATTTTTCTGCGTCTTTATTGTCCGTCGTCAGTACATTTCCATCTTCATCCTCAAAAGATTTCAGAACATACTGATACTTTGCAAACATCATATTTTTTGCATTTTCTTTGTAATAAGAAAGCGTATCCGGCATTCCCACTGCCATTGCAAGCATCACCATGATAAAGAAAATTCCCACAAACAGAATCAGATAATTTGCCACATTCTGAAACATGATGCGCAGACGGAATCTGTTAAAAAATTTAAAATGTGGCAGCCGCATTGCTTTTTTGCGTTTTGTTTTTTTCAGATCATGCCTCAGAAACTGTAACGGTGTATGCTGCATCATTTTAATAATGACGATCAGATTGACCATAAACATCAGCACGACCGGTATCAGGGTTGTCTTAAAAAATGCATCCGGATTCCAGATCGTCTCATAGGTCGGAAGGCTGTAACTGTTATAATACATGGATACCACAACATCTTTAAATACCGTATAGCCAAGCACATTTCCGACTAATGCGGAAATCAGCGTGACAATGACCGGCATGGACAGATAATGACGTACCAGTCTCCTTTTGTATAACCGGATGCACGCAGCGTACCGATCGCCTGGGACTCTTTTGTGATCGTATTGCTGATCGTAACTGCAAAAATAAATGCAATAATGACGATCAAAATATCAAGCAGCACACCACCCATCGCCTCATCCGAACCCATGTCATCGGTTGCAAAATTGATCGCCGGATTTGCATATTTCGGCACATAATCTTCAATCTCATTGTCATTTACCACGGTCTGTGTGAGCAACGCCCGCATAAAATCATCCGACTGGTTTTTCTCTTCTTTTTCATCTGACGGCTCATTTTCATACTTCCATGCATAATCGTAATGAATCGTCTTATGTAACTTTGCAAATCCCTCATCTGTTACCATTGCAACGTTAAACTTTAAGGCATCAAACATCAGATCCGTGCTTTTTTCGTGCAGTGTGGAATAGTTGACATATGCGATCAGACCAACGACCTGATATTTTTCTTCTCCGACTGTGATCTCATCGCCGACTTTTATCCCGACATTGTCAGCATGCATACGGTCAATGGCAATTTCATCCTCTTTTTCCGGGAAACTTCCGTCCATCAGGCATGCAAAATTGATATCATCTGTCTTTGCAAAAACACGGACTGTTCCATCCGAAGTTCCGTCGTTGTCATGATCTTCCTCTTCATCCCTGTAAAAATTTTCATACAGATGAACCGGAGTTTCCTTAAAATCAGGATCGTTCAATTCATATTTTTCTTCTGCATCCGCATATTTCTCGTTGATCTCATCTAAAACCTTGTTCCAGGCTTCGTCGTATGCTTTCTCATATGCCTCGTCATGTGCCTCATCAAACGCTTTCTCATACGCTCATCATGTGCCTTAGGATATGCTTTTTCATATGCTGTATCATAGGCTTTGTTGTACTGCCCGGACTGTTTTGCCTGTGCACTGCTGTATCAAGCATAACTCCCGCAGTTGTTTCATCAAGTCCCTGCGCCATCAGCATCTGCTTTATCTGTGCATTAAAAGAAACATCAAATTCTGACTGGAACTCTGCATCAAATTTTTCCTTAAATTCTGTTTCAAACTTCTCATCAAATTCTTTTTTGAACTTTTCTTCAAATTCACTATCGAACTTTTTATCCAGCTTCTTTTTTGCCTCATCAATGTAATACTGTCTGACATCTGCTTTATCGCCTGTCTTAATTGCATCAAGCAGTGTTTCGTCTGCTTTCTTTTTTAATTCAAAGTGTCCGTCTTCCAGCTTGTATCTGCCAACACCCTCATCAGCCGCTGTCATCATGCTCTCGTTTGCAACATACATGCCGGACACAAAGCCGATCATCAGAATCAGGAACAGACTTACCACAAGATACTTTTTCCAGTCTCCTGTCAGTTCTCTCGGTATTCGTCTGATAAGCGGATTTTTAATTTTTTTCTTTTTCATACTAATCTCCATTCTTGCGCTGTTTTTAAGCGCATCACAAGTTTGTGCGCCAGTACAGCTCCCTACCACTCCAGATCTGCCGCTGAAATTTTATGTTCATTGATATCGTTATGACGCACTGCCCCGTCACGGAGTTTGATGACATGGTCTGCCATGTGTCTGATTGCCTCATTATGTGTGACCATGATGACCGTATTTCCATATTTGACATTGACGTCCTCGATCAGCTTTAATATTTCCTTGGAGGTATTGTAATCGAGCGCTCCGGTCGGCTCATCACAGAGCAGGATATCCGGATTTTTCACAATGGCACGCCCGATGGAAACCCTCTGCTGCTGTCCGCCGGAAAGCTGGTTCGGCAGTTTATGCCTGTGTTCATAAAGTCCCAGCGTATGTAACAGATCGTCAATATCGAGCGGACTGTCTGATAAATATGCACCAACCTCAATATTTTCCTTGACATTTAAATTTGCGATCAGGTTATACATCTGAAATACATAACCTAAATGTTTTCTGCGGTACTGTGTCAGCTTCTTCTCTCCGAGTTCTTCTAACTTATCGCCGTTGATGGAAATATAACCGGAGTCCGCACTATCGATTCCACCGATAATATTGAGAAGCGTCGACTTTCCGGAACCGGATGGTCCAAGCAGCACACAAAATTCTCCTTTTGCCACAGAAAAATTCATTCCCCGAAGTACTTCCTGTCGGGTTTCCCCGCTTCCAAACCCTTTTTTCAGATCAACAATTTCCAAAAATTTTCTTTCTTCTTCTGACATATGTTCCCCTTTCCCATTACAGAATTGTTCTTATATCCTTATCTATTCTGAATTGTGTTAAAGTCTTTTCTTACTTTTGTTAGTGTTGTCTAACTTTTGTTTGTATTATATCACAGCTTTTCCAGATTACAAGCAAAAAGACGATTCCTTTTGTCAGAATCGTCTTTTTTGCCTTATATAATGTCTTTACTGTCTGTTTCACTGTAAATATTGTTCTATTTCTGAAACTGGCTTTCCTGTCACTTCTATGATTTTCTCTATTGTGAAACCGGACTTGATCATATTACAGATGATTTCTGCTATAGCTTTATCTCTGCCAATCTCAATCCCATCACTTTTACCAGCTTCATACTCTGCCTTTCGGAGCTTCTTTTCTTCCCACTCTTTATCGTACTCTAATATACTCACCATCTTTTCTCCTTTTTGCGCTGTCTTTTGCGCATAACAAGTTTGGACGTAAGTACAAACTTGCATGTGAAAAATCTCATTTTTCACATTACCTCCGAGCGATTCTTCCGCAAGAAATCGACTAAGATTCCTTCTTTGATGCATTCCGTGATTGCCCTTTCAACTGCATCATTCAGATTCTGCGCTGATGCATATTTTCGGACTCTCGCAACATAAATGGCATATTCCTTCAATGTCTGACACTGTTCCATCAGGTCTTTGTTGTGTCCTTCGTTCACATTCAGCATCAGAACTTTTAACTCTAAATCCGGCTCTCCAGCCAGATGCTCATATGCTGATGAAAGTTTCAGTTCCATACGGTCTTCTACGTCATCGGTTCCATTGTAAAACACCATAAACTTCGGTGCCGGAATCTTCTGCAGCTTTGACGAATACAGTGACTTATCATTCAGATACTGCTGATACTCGATTCCAATATAGATCAGATCCCGCAATGGTATATTGGGATTGATCGTCGACTGATGCTCATAGAGATAAATATTCGTCTCTAACATAAATGCCAGATCATTTTTCATTCCCATATAGATTGCGTTTTCCAACGTGACGATCTTAAGGGCTTCCGCATTCTGATAATGGCTTCCGGTCACTGCGTTGTACAGGGATAAGAGATTTTCTTTCTCTGAAAACAGCATGCGGAATACAGTGTCTTTGTACTGACGGTTGGCTGTCGGCGTCTTTTCTGATACCTGCTCACTCTTCTTCATATTCAGTTCCTCCTGTGTGCAGGAGGCTCATCCAGATCTCCTGCTTTTCATTTCTGTGGATAAAAAGCATAGATTTCTGAAATGTTTTTTTGAATTTTAGACGGATATATACATCCTGATAGTCATACAGACAGAATTGCCGGATTCGTAATTATAGCACCGGATAGATGTCTGCATCGTAGAAATATGCTTTGAGTTATTTTATCATACGTCATCCTTAGTATGCAACCAATTTGAAATTTCTTGTGCAGGTTGTACAAAAATCAAGTTACTGTTCACAGGTTACCCTGCGGACTGTAACTTCGCAGCCCCATGTAAAGTTTTGCTTCGCAAAAGGGGCTGCTCACCCCCACATCACGTTCATACGCGCCTGAACAGCAAAGTATTCAGGTGCCGAGCGAACAGTAACAAAACAAGCTGCTATTTTTAAAGAAAGACAGTGTCCGGCTGAATATCAATCCGGACACTGTCTTCCCTGTCATTTTCTGACAGTTTACACACTTTTAAATTTTTCTATTTACTGACCTTAACTTTTTTCATGGATGAATATTTTCCATACACTTTTTTGCCGTGGAATCCATTTTATAAGCCGGATGCGCACATAGTATATCTTTCCTTTTTCAGTTTACTTATGGTATATGGATCTTCGCCGTTACT
>ENA-OQAN01000483-OQAN01000483.1-human-gut-metagenome-genome-assembly--contig:-NODE-483-length-21091-cov-1.891815_pt1 | contig 21091 bp, 32 predicted proteins | sample MGYA00242735_ERZ504527 | MGnify/ENA primary metagenome ERZ504527 (study PRJEB26092, sample SAMD00036230) | human gut metagenome | host: Homo sapiens | study: EMG produced TPA metagenomics assembly of... | reverse complement strand
CCGATATGGCTGCGATGACGGCGATGGCGATGCGAACGGGCAGCGATGCACGCGCTGTAACGGTTGTGCTCACAGCAGCCTCCTTGATTGCGTGATCCATGCCCCGGCCTCGAACGTCAGCAGCAGCGCTACGGCAATGGCGAACGGCCAGACCATGGCGACGGTTCTTGTGCGTTGCTTGGATGTCTGCGTGACACGCCATTTGCTGGATGTCTCTTTGGAATCCCCGCCACTCATGGTCGTCGTGGCATTGAGCTGGATGGCGGTTCCACTGAGCTCGTCGGCGATGGCGTTCATTTCGTCGGCATTCATGCGGGACACGCCAGGCTCGCCGGTTTCCGGATCGGTGACCCATTGCGTGTCGCCTTCCTCCACGCCATCGCCGGTCACGGGGATATTGCCTCCCTGCTCGCTGCCCACGGCGACGGTGAACGCATCGGAAAGGTAGCGTCGCAACGATGAGAACGTTCGGCGTGTTTTCGACGAGGTCTGCTCGCCATCCGAAATCAGGTACAGCACGATCGCATCATCGGGATGCTGATCGTGAATCGACTTGCATGTGAGCAACAACTGGTCAATCGGCACATCCAAGGTCGAACCGGCCGAAATGGAAGTCGATTCCGGTGCAAGCGTGTCCGCCCAATTATCGATCGCCTTCGAATCAGGCGTCAACGGAACATCCAACGTTCCCGAAGCGCCGAATCGCAATGCCGCGAAACTGGAATTCGGATACATGGCGGCAATATCCTTCACCGCCTGCTTGGCAACATCCAAGCGGCTGAGCTGTTCGTCGGAACCATACTGCGCGTCCGCGACCGCCATGGAACCGGTCACATCCACCGCCACCACCACATCGGTGGTGTTAATCGCACGGCTGTTCGTGGACGAGACGATGCTTGGCGTCAATGCATGATGGCCACCAGCGCACAAATCATCGATCGTCTTGCGCAAGCCCAGACGGTTTCATCGCTTTGGCTGCGTCTACGGATATGAAGCACAATCTGCGCGACTGCGCAAACCAGCATGATCACGCAGATCGCCGTGCCTAAAGGCCATCCCAAAGCAGGGGAGAGCGTCAGATTGGTCATCGCCTCAACCTCCAAGCTAAGAGCAGCCAAATCACTATCGCCACTGCCAATGCCAGCGTCCACCATCCCGGTGCGTCCGATATTGCGGCCTTGCTGCTTGCCGCGCTGTCATGGTTGCGCCGCGATTCGATTTGCTTGACCAGCTCAGCCACGGAAGCGCCGTTCGATTGCGTGAGAAACACGCCGCCATGCGATTCGATTTCGGATTCGAACTGTTTGGTCGTCTGTTCCGATTCGCTTTGCTGCGGTCCGGAGAACAGTCCGTCCACGGTGATTTCCGCCTGTTTGGTCAGGTCAAGAGCCTCCTGAAGCGTGTATGTCGGATCTCCGGAAACGACATTGTCGGTGGCGAGCACAATGGAAGCGGCACGTTGAGGGATGCGGGTCTCGGCGTTGGAACTGCCGTAGGCGAAACCTGGCAGCATGGCTGCGCAACTCACCACGCCGTCGCCGATCAGGGAAGTGGCCTCTTTACGATTCTGCGTACCTTCCAGCCAGTCGGAAATCGCTTGGTAATCGCTGTCTTTCATCTTGTCGATATCATCCTGCGATTCGACGCCTTTCAGTATCGTGCTGGTCTTGTCGAGCTGTTCGGACACCAATTCGTAATCGTCGGTCAACGGAAACACGGTACGTGACGTGGAATTGAAAATGCTCAATCCGATGCGCTCGCCCTTGAAATTGTCCACCAATGTGCGGTAGGTATCGATCACTTCGCGGTCGTATGGCAACGCCGAACCAGATACGTCCAAGCACAGCACGATGTCGCGGCTGCTCGCACGCTCCTCTCCCTCATCCACGGTGCTGGGGCGTGCCACCAGCGCTATCGCCAGCACCAGTGCCATCACCAACAGAACCGACGGCGGCACGTGACATGGTGCGCCACTGCCGAAATAATCTCGATGCGGTTTGGTGTTGAGATCGTCATCCAAACTGAACGTCCGCACGGATCCTGAGTCGTTATGCCTGCGTTTTGCGGACGCCAATACCATGATGCGATGACGGCCAATGACGCAATCAGCCTGCAAGGCCTACCCACGGCCAGTGCCATGACAATTCCATTCATCGCCACCTTTCCACAAGATTGGCAACCCACTCTCCAGCCTGTTCAACCGTGGCCTCTCTGGCCGTGTGATTGCGTTCGGCATCCGCGAATTCCGGCGGATACAATGCCTCGATGGTCTGCCTGAGCAGGGTGAGCCCATGCTGGTTGCCGGTCGTGCGAGGTGTCGCTTCAATATCGGTGAGCGTCTGATTGCGCACGTCGCTGCCGGTGGCCGTGGAGACGAAATCTCTGGCGATCGATGCGAGCAGGGCGAACGCTTCCTCTCTTCCGAGATCGCCGTTGGCATGACGGTCCACCACATCGTTGATGCGTTCATGCCATATCGACGTGCCCGTCGATGCGTCGTGACGTCCGCGATTGGTTTTCTTCGTTGGCTTGAGAGTTGGTTTCGACAGCCATACCACCAAGACGACAAGTGCCACGGCAAGGATGAGGCATACCGCGACAACGATGCCCAGCCCCGTTTCGATATGAATCGGGTCCAGTGTGTCGAAATCGTTGCGAGACAAGGCGATGTGATTCATGCTTTGCCTCCCAAGGTGAGTGAGGACGGTGCTTTGAGCTGATTGCGTGTGGAGCGAGATAGGGATGCGGATACCATCCGTACGAATTCCCGGAACATACGTTCGCTTGAATCGGCACGGATCACTGTGGAACCGCAACGATTCAGCTCATGTCTGATGGACGCGGACAGATATTCGCGATGCGTGCGAACCTCCTGCGCCGTTTTGCCGGTGCGCAGGAATGCCGGAATGCGGCGGTCGCTGCCCGCGTCGAATACGTCGCGCGCATGGCTATTGTCGAACGGATTAATGGTTGCGACATCGATAAGCACCATCGGATGGTCCTTGCGATCCTGCGAATGGACTCCACGTGACGTTCCTTAAGTGCGTGCTCATCGGTGGCGATCACCACCAACGCATCCCTGTCGCGAATGCGACGGGCGTACTCCAGCAAAGCGTCGATATTGCGAGGTTTGTTCCAATCACGCTGCAGCGCATTGTCCAACGTCTGTTCGAATTGCGTAAGTCCGCCATTGAATGGCACACGGGTGATCGAGCCTGAATCGCCGAATACTATGGACACTTCGTCACCACGACGCAGGCTGAGCGCCGCGAACATGCATAGGGCGTTGGCTGCGACCTGATGAACCTGTTCGCCGGAAACGCAGGTACCGGTCATTTCCTGTCCGACATCGAGCAAAAGCCAGGCGCGTGAAGTGGATGGGCGTTCGCGCTGCACCACCATGGGGCGGCCCACACGGGCGCTGGTCTTCCAATCAATCCGTTTTGCCTCGTCTCCAGGCTCATAGATGCGGATATCCATGACATCGTCGGCGCCGAAACGCTTGTCTGATGCGTGCGCACCCTCAAGAACACCGAGCGCCTTGCGAACAGTCGGCAGGCTCAACGTGGTTCCGAGGGCTTCGATCTTACTGCGGATCGGATCTTCGGAACGAATTGCGTCGATCATGGAACGGGAACCGCCTGAACGATCGAGTCCACGACCTGATCGCTGGTGACGCCGTCGGCAAGGGCCTCGAACGTGAGCAGGATGCGGTGGCGAAGCACTTCATGTGTGAAGGCTTTGACGTCTTCCGGAATCACATAGTCGCGGCCTTGCATCAACGCGTTGGCCTGTCCGATGCGAGTCAGCGCGATGGACGCGCGTGGCGAGGCTCCGAGACGCACTAGTGTGGACAATCCCTGCACCGGCTTGGTGCCGGCTCCTCGGGATGTGGCAGTGATATCGACCGCGTATTTCATGATTGCGTCGGACACATGCACGCGACGGGCCGCGGCGCGCAGGAATTCGACATCGCTGATGGACACGACGTCACCGGTGAGCGTTCGTGAATCAAAAGTGTCGGAGCCGCGGTGGGTGAGCATGGTGAGCATGCGCTGTTCCTCCTGCGCGGTCGGATACGTCATGACGGCTTTCATCATGAAACGGTCCATTTGCGCCTCAGGAAGGTTGAACGTGCCTTCCTCCTCGATTGGATTCTGTGTAGCGATTGACCATGAACGGTTTCGGCAGTGCGATGCACTGGCCGCCGATGGTGGTGGCTCCTTCGGCATGGCTTCAAGCATGGCCGATTGGGTTTTTGCGTTTGAACGGTTGATTTCGTCGAGCAGCACGAAGTTGGCGTGGATCGGGCCGATCTGCGTGGAGAACTTCTGCGTCGCGAAATCGAAGACCTGGGTGCCCACCAGATCGGATGGCATCAGATCAGGCGTGCATTGCACTCGCTTGAACGATCCGGACACGGAAGTCGCCAGCGTCTGCGCGGCCGTGGTCTTGGCCAGACCCGGTACGGATTCGATGAGAATATGTCCGCCTGCCACCAGCGTGGTGATCAGCGATTCACGCAGGTTGTCCTGTCCAACTAGGGTCTGCGCGAAGCGTGCGCGGATGCACGTGCGAGCTGTTTCGCCCGGTTGATGTCCTCTGGGGGCAACGTGCTCGGTTTGGTGACGGCCGGCATTGGAACGGGGGTTGGTGTCGGTACCGGATTCTTCGGAGGGAATAAAGCCATAGTTGCTACTGTAACGGGTCAAGCTGACGGGAGGGACCAGTCCACAGGCTTCTCGCCTGCGGCGATGAGCGCTTGGTTGGCGCGGGAGAACGGTTTTGAACCGAAGAATCCGTATCGCGCGGACATAGGACTCGGATGAGGTGAGGCGATAATATATGCGTTGGTGAGCAGCGGTCCCAGCGTCTGCGCCTTGCGCCCCCACAGGATGGCGACCAAGGGTTTGATGCTGCCATCGGGATTGCGGCGGTTGTTAAGCGCTTTGATCGCCGCGTCGGTAACGATCTCCCACCCCTTGTCCTGATGGCTGCCGGGCTTGCCCGCTTCGACGGTCAGGCATCTGTTGAGCAGCATAACGCCTTGATTCGTCCAAGGCGTCAGATCGCCGTTCGTGGGCATGGGTACGCCGAGGTCATCCGTCAGCTCCTTGTATATATTGGTCAGACTACGAGGAATGGCTGGACATCGGGCGCCACGCAGAAGCTCAGTCCCACCGGATGACCGGGGGTTGGGTAGGGGTCTTGGCCCACGATAAGCACCTTGATGCTGTCGAATGGGATGGTGAAGGCGCGCAGAATGTTCGCGCTGGCGGGAAGATACCGGCGTCCGGCTGCGATTTCGCCTCGAAGGAAATCGCCCATGCGGTGCACCTGTGGCTCGACCTCGGCGAGGGCATTCGCCCATCCGGGCTCCACGAGATCTTTCAACGGCTTGATGTTCGATTGTGTCATGCATCTTACTGTACGACGTGTTGCGGTCCTGATGACAGGGGTGGTTTGGTTTTCACGGGATGGTTTCACGAACGTTCGGAATAGGGGTGGGAATGCGGCTCGATTGTGTTCTGACTGAGGTGGTCGGTACACTTGGCAGATAAGTGTGTGAGAAACGAGGTTTGCAATATGGCTAAGCAGGACAAGGAGACCTACGATTCCTACGAGAAGGATGTGTACGACAATCCTCCGGCGGGACCTATGGGTGTTCACCGTGGCGCGCGTTCCGCGGCGTCCCGGGCCATGCCGTACGTCATTGTCATCATTGTGGCGCTGCTTGCTGGTTTGCTGTTCTGGAGCATTTATTCAGGTGAGATCAACAATCTGAAGATGCCGTGGTCGTCGCAGGAGAGTTCGACTACTTCAAGTGCCGAAAAGAGCAAGAGCGGCGAGAGCAAGTCCAAGTCCCAATCCGACTCCGCTTCCGGCAATAAGACGGACGCATCCAATGCCGATTCGCCGACCGACTCGCAGCAAAATGATCAGAACGCCGACCAGAATGCCGGCAGAATGCCGAGCAGACGGATAACGCCACTGCGCAGCAGGCTGTGAACACGGTACTGAGGTTCGCGTCGTGAACGCGACGAATATCACCGGTTATGCGCAAAGCAAGGCCGACGTGCTGACCCAAGCCGGGTATACCAGTGTTTCTGCCAGCAATCCGACGGGAAACGTTCCTTCGCAGACCGTGGTCTGGTATCAGAACGAGACCGATAAGGCGACCGCCGAAAACGTCGCACAGACGCTGGGAATTTCGAATGTGCAGCAAAGCGATGGGCTCGTCACGCCAATCGTTGTGGTGTTGCTTGACTGAAAAAACGCCGTGAGCGAAACAAAAAAGCCTTGTTCTTTTCCCCAACGAACAAGGCTTTTTTGTTTTCCTTGGAATTCCAACGTTGATGGCTTATTTAGACGAACAATTCTTCTTGCTTACAGCGCAACTGGCGACATGGAGTTTGGCACTCTCGGCCTGAGAGTGCTAATCTGCCAATTAGCACTCGAGGAGCGAGAGTGATAACTGGCAGCTGACGGCTGGTGCGTTCTTCGCTTCGAAGGTGGGAATAATACCGTGTAGCCATATGTGGAGGAACAATGGCAAAGATCATTGCATACGACGACGAAGCTCGTCAGGGAATGCTCGCGGGCCTCGACAAGCTCGCTGATACCGTCAAGGTCACCCTCGGTCCGAAGGGCCGCAACGTGGTCCTCGACAAGACCTACGGCGCTCCGACCATCACCAACGATGGTGTCTCCATCGCCAAGGAAATCGACCTGGACGACCCGTACGAGCGCATCGGCGCCGAACTGGTCAAGGAAGTCGCCAAGAAGACCGATGACGTCGCTGGCGACGGCACCACCACCGCAACCGTGCTCGCCCAGTCCCTGGTGCACGAAGGCCTGAAGAACGTCACCGCCGGCTCCAACCCGATCGCTTTGCGTCGTGGTATCGAGAAGGCTTCCGAAGCCATCGTCAAGGAGCTTATCGCAGCTGCCAAGGACGTTGAGACCAAGGATCAGATCGCTGCTACCGCAACGATTTCCGCCGCCGATCCGGAAGTCGGCGAGAAGATCGCCGAAGCTCTTGACAAGGTTGGCCAGGACGGCGTCGTGACCGTTGAGGACAACAACCGCTTCGGCCTGGATCTGGACTTCACCGAAGGCATGCGTTTCGACAAGGCTATATCGCTCCGTACTTCGTGACCAACGCCGAAGATCAGACCGCAGTGCTCGAAGAGCCGTACATCCTGCTGACCTCCGGCAAGGTGAGCTCTCAGCAGGACGTCGTGCACATCGCCGAGCTGGTCATGAAGACCGGCAAGCCGCTGCTGATCATCGCTGAAGACGTTGATGGCGAGGCTCTGCGACCTTGATTCTGAACAACATCCGCGGCACCTTCAAGTCCTGCGCCGTCAAGCTCCGGCTTCGGCGATCGCCGTAAGGCCATGCTGCAGGATATGGCCATCCTGACCGGCGCCCAGGTTGTGTCCGACGAACTCGGCCTCAAGCTCGACTCCGTCGACATGTCCGTGCTCGGCACCGCCAAGAAGGTCATCGTCTCCAAGGACGAGACCACCATCGTGGCCGGCGGCGGCTCCAAGGAAGACGTGGCTGCCCGCGTGGCTCAGATCCGTGCCGAAATCGCCAACAACCGATTCAGACTACGATCGTGAGAAGCTGCAGGAGCGTCTGGCTAAGCTGGCTGGCGGCGTTGCCGTCATCAAGGTTGGCGCTGCCACCGAAGTCGAGGCCAAGGAACGCAAGCACCGCATCGAAGATGCCGTGCGCAACGCCAAGGCCGCCATCGAAGAAGCCTGCTGCCGGGCGGCGGTGTCGCTCTGGTCCAGGCTGCAGCCAAGGCCGAGAGCGATGTCAAGCTCGAAGGCGACGAGGCAACCGGTGCCGCGATCGTGTTCCGCGCCATCGAAGCCCGATCAAGCAGATCGCCGAAAACGCTGGACTGTCCGGCGACGTGGTGATCGACAAGGTTCGTTCCCTGCCTGACGGCCAGGGCCTGAACGCAGCCACCAACGAGTATGAGGACCTGCTGGCCGCCGGCGTCACCGACCCGGTCAAGGTCACCCGTTCCGCACTGCAGAACGCAGCTTCCATCGCTGGTCTGTTCCTGACCACCGAGGCTGTTGTGGCCAACAAGCCGGAACCGCCGGCAGCCGCTCCGGCCGCTGGCGCTGACATGGGCTACTGATCCAACGGTTTGGCAAAGCCTGACGGCATAAGCAAAAAGCTATAAGTGGAGTCCGTTTCCCATAGTGGACGCGGGCTCCACTTTTTGTTTGCGCCAGCTATTGCTTTGATTGCGTCGGAAGTACCTGCCGCTACTGCGCAAACAGACGCGATGCCTGCATTTCGGTTTCCGCATACAGTGCGGATGCCTGCGTCAGCGCATGCTGAATCGATTCGAGCGACTGTTCCATCTGCTGTTGGGCGGCACGCCATTGTTCCGCCACCGCATTGAACTGTGTGGCCGCTCCGCCCCTCCAGACGCTCTGCAGATTGTTGAGATTGGCGTACATGCCCTGCACCGACTGACGTATCGCTTGGATGGAGCGTTTACCGCCGCGCTCGAGGATTGAATCTGCTCGCTGTCCACCTGAAACTGTGCCATGATGATCCTTTCGTTGCCAGGTACTTTTGTGTGCTCGGTTGGTACCGTTCGCTCGCACTTGACGTATCTGAACGGTAATGTGGACTGTATGGCAACAGTGAACGCGATGAATGAAAAACCAGGGTTGTGGTCGGAGGATGTGCGAAAATGTGCCAATCGGTGTGTCGCGACAACGGCAAAACTTCAGAAATCGTTGGAATGTAGCGGCTTGCATGCTTCTTTCTATGCTGTTGTGTTGTGCGATGATGTTGTGGATAACTCCCGTCGGCAGCGCGGAAGACAATACGGGCACCGGAATCACGGCCACGGAAAATATCACCGACACTGAGAATCTGCTCGGATCAAACGTCGCCGAGATCACGGACGCCATCAGCGCGACAAAGCAGGAAACGGGCGTCACCGTGCATTTGCTGTACCTGGCAAGTTTCAACACCGAAGAAAAACCTGCAAAATGGGCGAGCGCGCTGTTGGAATCGCTTGATCCGAAACCGAATACGGTTTTGCTGGCGGTCGCTTCGAACGATGGCAATCTCGTGGTTGCCGTTTCGTCGAATTCCGACGAATGGTTGAAGAAGAAGTCGACGGTCGATGCGCTTTCCGATGCTGCGCAGAAACCTTTGATGGAAAGCACTCCGGATTGGTCGAAATCCGCAACCGATATGATGGATCAGATTGCGGTGCAGAAGAAGACCTCGACGTCGTCGCAGACCGTGCTGTTGGGTGTTGGCGGCATGATAGCCGTGCTGGTGCTGCTGATTGTGATTATGGTGGTGTTCCATATTCTGCGCAAGCGTGGCATCATCAAGCGCAAGGTGCGCAAGCATGCGGGAAGCATGCCGCGATTACTGTGCGTTCCGAGCCGGTGAAGGCGTGGAGTGTCGATGGTGAGCTGTCCGTTGAAGCGCATGATGGAGGCAGACGTCAAAGGAAGACTCAGAATCCGTTCAGGAAACATCCAGTGAACAGAGTGATGCTTAAAGCATGAGCAAGCCTATTGAAGCATCCATTGTCGTTGTTGACGACGAACCGTCCATCCGTGAGCTGTTGGTGGCATCCTTGCATTTTGCGGGTTTTGAAGTGAATACCGCGGCTTCGGGATCTGAAGCCATCGAAGTCATCGAGAAAATACAGCCTGATTTGATTGTGCTTGATGTGATGCTTCCGGATATCGACGGTTTCACGGTGACCCGTCGTATCCGTCAGGAAGGCATCACTACGCCGGTGCTGTATTTGACGGCTCGCGATGATACTCAAGATAAGGTCATGGGTTTGACCGTGGGGGGTGACGACTATGTGACCAAGCCGTTCAGTCTTGAGGAGGTCGTTGCGCGAATCCGTGCCATTCTGCGCCGTACCCAGGAGCAGGTTGAGGATGATCCGATTATCCGCGTCGCGGATCTGGAGATCAATGAGGATTCGCATGATGTGTCCCGTGCCGGACAGCCGATCGATTTGAGCCCCACCGAATACAAGTTGCTGCGTTATTTGATGGATAACGAGGGGCGTGTGCTCTCGAAGGCGCAGATTTTGGATCATGTGTGGCAGTACGATTGGGGCGGGGACGCCGCGATTGTTGAATCGTACATTTCATATCTGCGCAAGAAGGTCGACGGACTTACGGTGGAGGATGAGAACGGCGAGAAGCACAAGGTGGCTCCGCTTATCGAAACGAAGCGTGGCATCGGCTACATGATTCGTGCGCCGAAGAACTAAACGGTCCCGCGATGAGTCAGGATACCCGTCAGCCGTCGGCTGACCCGCAGAACACGCAGAAGAACGGCGGCCAGCCGCGTCCGCAACGTGTGCCTTGGCATCGGCGGATCGGCAGGAAGGTGCAGGCCATTCCGTTAAGCACCAAGCTGGTCACTTGCATCATTGTGTTGTTGACCATTGGCACTATCGGCATTTCCTTTTCCATTCGCACGCTTGTGGGCAATTATCTGCTACAGAAAACCGACACGCAGTTGGTGAATCAGGCGCAGATGATTTTCAATAGCATGGATTCGCTGGACAGCACCACGAGCGAGGATGGCCGGAGCTTGGTGAACACGTATTATGTCGAGGTGCGGGACACGAATACAAGCGTACCGGCGCTGGGTCGGTGCCTATGCTCCGTGAGGGCGTGGTGTCCGAGCCGAGTCTGCTTCCGACGGCAGTATCGACGGGGTCACGCTCGGAGAGCCGTTCACCACACAGGCGGTGGTGCACGTTACCACCAGCAGGGTGCCGGATCATGCCATCATGCAGGCCGCACAGTCGCCGTGGCGTGTTGTGGCGCTGCCTTGGAGCGAGAAAACCAAAACGGGGCAGGTCAAAGACAGCGGCGTCGTGTTCATCGGATTGTCGCTGAGTGACCAGATCGACACGTCCAACACGTTGACGCGGTTCTGTGCCATGGTCGGCATCGCGGTGGTGTTGATCGGCGCCATTCTTGGCACCATCGTCGTGCAAAGCACGCTTGCTCCGCTGAAACGTATCGAGAAGACCGCTGCGAAGATTGCGGCAGGGGATTTGAGCCAACGTGTTCCCGATTTGCCGGAAAATACGGAAGTCGGATCGCTGTCCATGTCGCTGAACACCATGCTGACGCGTATTGAGGAAAGCTTCCACGCGCAGGAGGAAACGACCGAGAAGATGAAACGGTTCGTTTCCGATGCCAGCCATGAGCTGCGTACTCCGCTTGCCGCGATTCACGGATATGCGGAGTTGTACAAAATGCAGCGTGACATGCCCGGAGCATTGGAACGTGCCGATGAGTCCATTGAACATATAGAAGCGTCCAGTGCGCGTATGACGGTGCTTGTCGAGGATTTGCTGTCATTGGCGCGGTTGGATGAAGGACGTGGCATCGATATCACCCAGCAGGTGAAGCTGACTTCCGTGGTCAATGATGCGGCTGATGATCTGCACGCGCTCGACCCGGATCGTGGCATCACCTGCGGCCAGGTGGTATTGCAGGCGGGATCGGATATGGAACATCCTTCGCGTCTCGCCTTCCAGCCGGGAACCATGCCGGACATCACGTTGACCGGCGATGCATCACGCTTGCGTCAGGTGGTCACGAACATTGTGGGCAACATCCATCGGTACACGCCGGCCGATTCCCCGGTTGAAGTGTCCATGGGCGTGCTTCCGGCGTCCATCAGCCGGAATCATTGTCTCGCATGCCATCCAACGAGCAGTCGTTGCATCACTTTATCGAGGCCATCGAGGTGGGGCAATCCATGCAAGTCGGCATGAATTACGCAATTGTGCGATTCAGCGATCATGGTCCCGGCGTTCCCGCGGATGCACGCTCGAAGATCTTCGAACGGTTCTACACGGCGGATCCGTCCAGAGCACGACAGAAGGGCGGTACGGGTCTCGGCATGGCGATCGCCCAGTCCGTGGTCAAGGCACACCATGGTTTCATCTGCGCTTCCGGCAGTGACGGGACTGGATTGACACTGACGGTAGTGCTTCCGGTGGCTCCTGTGGAACCACGTCCGTTGGCGCAGACCAGTGACGAACGCAAGGTCGACAAGCGTGGGCGCAGGCCGAAAAAACAATGATGCAAACATGCAAAAAGGCATGATCTGACGATTGTTGGCGCAAGAGATGGTTACATATCCCACCTCTTGCGCTAAACTGTATCTTTGATTTGTAATCGGCGGACGATTGTTCTTTCGTTCGCCTGAAGGTATGTGGATTACGTAAGAGTGAGGTGACAATGCCTAGCGGACGCGTTCGTTGGTTCGATGCGAACAAAGGCTATGGTTTTATTCAGAACGAGCAGGGTGCCGATGTGTTCCTGCCTGCAGCCGCCCTGCCGGAGGGTGTGAAGACGTTGCGTAAGGGTGCAAAAGTCGAGTATTCCGTGGTGGAGGGCCGCCGTGGTCCGCAGGCAATGGGCCTCACCCTTGTGGCATCCGCGCCGTCTCTGGTCAAAGCAACTCGACCGAAGCCGGATGATATGGCCGCCATTGTGGAGGATCTTATCAAGCTGCTGGATTCCGCGGGGAACCAGTTGCGCCGCCACCATTATCCGTCTCCGGCTGAAAGCAAGAAACTGGCCACGCTGATGCGTGCCGTGGCCGATAACTTCGACGTACAGGAATAATTCATGTCCGATACCACAATGGATCCCAAGGCGATCGCCCAGGCGGTGGCCATCGAAGTCGCCGATGAGGATGGCCAAGTCGGTGACTTCGTCGAAGCCATCGACTTGGGAGACAACGTTACTGATTTTCGTTTTGAAACCTGCATACGTGGGTATGAGGGATGGCAGTGGTCGGTGACGTTGTATCGCGATGCTGAGTTGGACCATTGGACGGTCAATGAGTCATCGCTGGTGCCTACCGACAAGGCGTTGCGCCACCGGAATGGATCCATGGAGGATCGTCTTGAACCGACCGATTTGGCGGTGACCGATCGATCGGCACCGATCCCGATGATCCACGTATGGAAGAGGGGTTCCGCAGAACTGAGCCCGTTGAGTCTGCCGAAAGCGTTTCCGACGATGTGCAGACCGTCGAAGCGGCGGACGGCGGCGACAATGCCGGAGCGGACGCTGACGTGGTTGACGGTTCGCAAGACGAGAATGCCGTAGCATCGGTGACCTCCGAAGAGGACATCGACGAGGCGGTTGAGGAATTCGATCTGTCCCGCAGGCACGTGCTCACGCCTTTGGGCCGTTCCCAGACCGCGAAACGCTGGTATGAGGGACCGCGCGGACCGAAATCGTTGTCCACCAAAACATCGGATGGCAATCCATGCTCGACGTGCGGATTCTTCATTCCTCTGAAAGGCGAACTGAATCTTCTGTTCGGCGTGTGCGCTAACAAGTGGAGTCCTGATGACGGTCGTGTTGTATCCATCGACCATGGCTGTGGCGAACATTCCGAAATCGAGCCGCCGGAACCGTCTCACTTGTGGGTGCAGTCGAAACCTGCATTTGACGACCTGCATATCGATATCATCGCGCAGGCGCGCGTGATGAACGCGGTTCCGTCGAACTGATCGAGCAGCTGTCGGCGAATGAAGACGGCAATCCGAACGATGAGGAAGAAGCCTCCGAAGCCGATATCGAAGCCAATACCGTGGATGATGATGCGAATCAGGAGGAAGTGCTCGAACATACGGCCCAGCAGGATGAGCCGGAGGTGGAATCCACCGTTGATTTGAGCGATGACGAAGAGCCGGTTATCGTCGAATCCGAAGAGGATGAAGCGACGGATGCGGAACCCACCGAAGCCGAGGAAACGGATACTGCAGAGGAAAACGCTCCGGAAGCTGAGTAATCCTGTCTTATCGAGATATGAAAGAAGTCCGTTCCCTATGTAAGGAAGCGGACTTCTTTCATATCCTCAAAGGTTTAGTGCACGACAGTGACGGTGCAGTCGGCGAAATTGACGATTTGCTTGGAGACGGAACCAAGGAAATGCGCGTCCAAGCCGGACAATCCACGGGAACCGACCACTAGATGGCGTGCGTAACGGGATGCCGCGATCAGCCCCTTCGCAGCGGAAATATGGAAGGCGTGCGATTCGATCTGGAAATCGTCGGGAATGCCGGCAGTGGGAATCTCAACCGAATCGAGCAGCTCGTCAAGAATGCGTTCCGCCCGTTCCTGACCGACGGCAATCGGCGCTATGGCGTTCTCATATCCCTCGATGACGCCAAGATCCTTGAGCTGCCAGCAGAACATCACCTGCAGGGGAGCGTGATGCAAAGCCGCCAGGTCGATAGCGAATCGCAAGGCGTGTCGCGAGGTTTCCGAACCATCGACGCCAACCACGATCGGCCGCTGGTTCTTAGGCAGAGGGGAGCCGGGCAAATCGTACGTCACCGTGTTCTCCGAAGGCGTAAGCGCGTTGGCGATGGCATCCTGCACGCTGGATTCCTCGTCGTCGAGAATGCGAACTATGGTAACGGGAACCTGTGCGGCTTCGGCAAGCGATTCCGAAAGCGAGCCGAGGAACCAGCGTGCCACTCTGCCGAGTGAACGGCGTCCGACTACGATCTGCTGCGCATCCTTGCCGATCTCCAGCAATGCGGACGTTCCTGTGGCCTTGACCGACGTGAGTTTGACATGATCCTCATTGATGGTCATGCCCTGCGAAGCTTTGGAAACCCAGTCGCGAAGCCGTTGCGCGATCTCATGGCGGACTTCGGCCCACTGCTCTTCATCTTCCGGTTCCGAGCCCATATCCCAGGAATGGGACCATGCGAACACCGCATTGACCTGCTGGCCGGTAAGCGATGCCTCGTTCAGCGCCCAGCGTAATGCGGCGAAGGATTCGTCGGAACCGTCGACGCCGACGACGATGTCGTGCAAGCGGATATCTGCGAGCATCCCGGATTCGGTTGCATTTAGGGTGGTGTCGCTCATCTTGGTGACCTCCTTGGTCGTTGCTATATGTCAAGCATATCCGTTGCGTTGCGTCGAGAGCGCAATTTACGCGCGGATGAAACAAACGTCATCGCGAATCGGTAGAGTGTTGATGGACTAACAAGAGTGGAAGGACAAGCATGTTCGAACGGTTTACCGACCGTGCGCGGCGCGTGATCGTGCTGGCGCAGGAAGAGGCTCGTACCCTCCAGCACAACTACATCGGTACCGAGCATCTGCTGCTTGGCCTGATTCGTGAGGGTGACGGCGTCGCAGCCAAGCGCTGGCCTCAAAGGGTGTGACCTTGGATGACACCCGCAAACAGGTCGAAGAGATGATCGGTAAGGGGAATGCCACGCCGAACGGCCACATTCCCTTCACCCGCATGCCAGGCAGGTGTTGGAGCTGTCGCTGCGTGAGGCGTTGCAGCTGGGGCACAGCTATATCGGCACCGAGCATATCCTGCTCGGTCTGATTCATGAAGGCGAAGGCGTCGGCACCCAGGTGCTGATCAAGATGGACGTCAATCTTGGCGAGCTGCGCAGCGCCACCATCGACCTGATCCGTGGCAATTCCGGTGATGGCAAGGGTGATGGCAAGGGCGATTTGGCCAATGCCGGTGGCGTGCAGGATCGTCGCAACCAGACCGGTTCCGCGATTCTTGACCAGTTCGGCCGCAATCTGACCGCTGAAGCTGCCGCCGGCAAGCTTGATCCGGTGATTGGGCGTTCGAGTGAGATCGAGCGTGTGATGGTGGTACTGAGCCGCCGTACCAAGAACAATCCGGTGCTAATCGGCGAGCCGGGTGTCGGCAAGACGGCCGTGGTCGAAGGCTTGGCGCAGAAGATCAATGCCGGCGACGTTCCGGAGACGCTGAAGGGCAAGCAGGTCTATTCGTTGGATCTGGGATCCATGGTGGCTGGTTCGCGCTACCGTGGCGATTTCGAGGAGCGTCTGAAGAAGGTGCTCAAGGAGATCAAGACCCGCGGCGACATCGTGCTGTTCATCGATGAGATCCATACCATTGTGGGCGCTGGTTCCGCAGATGGCGCTCTTGGCGCTTCCGACATGTTGAAGCCAATGCTCGCGCGAGGTGAGCTGCAGACCATTGGCGCCACCACCACCGACGAGTATCGTAAGTACATCGAGAAGGATGCCGCTTTGGAACGTCGTTTCCAGCCCATCCAGGTGCATGAGCCGAGCATTGCCGAAACCATCGAGATCCTTAAGGGCTTGCGTTCGCGTTACGAGAACCATCACCATGTGACGATCACCATGGTGCGTTGCAGGCCGCGGCCGATCTGTCGAGCCGTTACATTCAGGACCGTCATCTGCCAGACAAGGCCATCGATCTGATCGATGAGGCCGGTGCGCGTCTGCGCATCCGTCGTCTGACCGCTCCGCCGGAGCTTAAGGAACTTGACACGAAGATCGCCAAGCTTGCCGAAGAGAAGGACCAGGCCATCAAGGGCCAGGACTTCGAAAAGGCCGCTGAGCTGCGTGATAAGCAGGAGAAGCTGGAAGCCGAACGCAAGCAGAAGGAATCTTCGTGGCGTGAGGGCGAATCTGATGTGAAGATGGTTGTGGATGAGGATGTCATCGCCGAAGTGATTTCCCAGACCACCGGCATTCCGGTGTTCAAGCTCACCCAGGCCGAGTCCAAGAAGCTCATGACCATGGAAAGTGAGTTGCACAAGCGCATCATCGGCCAGGACGAGGCCGTGTCCGCGTTGAGCCGCTCCATCCGTCGTGCTCGTGTTGGTTTGAAGGATCCGAAGCGTCCGTCCGGTTCGTTTATCTTCGCTGGCCCCACCGGCGTCGGTAAGACCGAGCTGGCCAAGACGCTCGCCGAATTCCTGTTTGACGACGAGGACGCACTGATTCGTGTCGACATGTCTGAATTCTCCGAGAAATATGCGGCTTCGCGCCTGTTTGGTGCTCCTCCGGGATACGTCGGTTACGAAGAGGCGGCGAACTCACCGAGAAGGTTCGTCGCAAGCCGTTCTCCGTGGTGCTGTTCGATGAGATCGAAAAGGCCCATCCGGATATCTTCAACACGCTGCTGCAGGTGCTTGATGACGGTCATCTGACTGATGGCCAGGGCCGCAAGGTGGACTTCAAGAACACCATCATCATTCTGACCACCAATCTTGGTACGCGAGACATCGCCAAGCCGCCAACACCGGCTTCAACTTGGGTGCCAACACCGAGTCGAGCTACCAGCGCATGAAGGATCAGGTTTCCGCGGAGCTGAAGCAGCAGTTCCGTCCGGAATTCCTGAACCGTCTGGACGACATCATCGTGTTCAAGCAGCTCACCGAGCCGCAAGTGCGTCAGATCGTCGATCTTGACGTCAAGCAGCTCAATGATCGCTTGTTCGATCGCCACATGTCCCTCGAGCTTACCGACGCTGCCAAGGATCTGCTCGCGCAGAAGGGCTTCGACCCGCTGCTGGGCGCGCGTCCGTTGCGTCGCGTGATTCAGCGCGACGTCGAAGACGCATTTCGGAGAAGATCCTGATGGGCGAACTCGAAGATGGCCAGCGCGTGAAGGTCGATGCGGAAGGCGAAGGCATCCTGGGCGAGTTCACCTTTACCGGTGAGGCGTTCGAAGAGCCAAATACGGAGCCTGCTGAAGGTGAAGTCGCAGCTGAAACCGAGGCACCTGCCGAATCGACGGAATCGACAGAACTTACGGAATCCGCAGAATCTGTTGAATAAGCAATCGGTGCGTAAGTAACGCGACACACGAAAGGCCTTGAAATCGTATGTAATGATTTCAAGGCCTTTCGTATGCCGAAAGTATTTCGAAACTTGACGAATTACAGTGTCAGCAGATCGAGATCGGCAGTGATTGACGTGTTACGGGTGAACAGTGTGCGACCCTCTCGTACCGAGCGAAGCACTTCGCAACGCTCGTATACGGCGTCGAACACGCTGGAAGCATCAAGCACAATGAAGTTTGCGGGCTTGCCTGCCTCAAGACCATACGAATCGCGCATGCCGAGCGTGGTTGCGCCGTTGACTGTCAGGAACTTCAACGCATCATCGATCTCTTCAAACTCATCATCTGCGCCAAATGCAGCACATAATCGAGAATCAGCATCATATTGCCGTTACCGACCGGATACCAGGGATCTTGCATGGAATCCTGACCAAGCGACACATTCACCCCAGCTTCGGTGAGCTCCTTGACTCGCGTGATGCCACGACGCTTCGGAACGTGTCTTGACGCCCCTGCAGATACAGATTTTCCGTAGGTGCGCAGGCGAAATTGATATGTGCGGCCTTCAACAGCTTGGTCAGATGGAAGAAATAGGCATTGTCGGCCGATCCCAAGGAGCAAGTGTGGCTTGCCGTGGTCTTCGAACCGATACCGGCGCGATAGGCGAGTGCGGACAGCAGTTCAAGATAACGTGAGTTGGATCGTCGGTTTCGTCGCATGCACGTCGATGAGCTTGTCGTACTTCGAAGCCAGTTCGACCACGGTGTGCATGGAACGTTCGCCGAACTCACGGCACTGCTCGAAATGCGGAATGCCACCGACGCAATCAGCACCCATTTTCAGGCCTTCCTCAACCAAATCCGCGCCGGATTCGCCATGAGGACCTTCATAGGAGTACATGCCCTCCTGCGGGAAGGAGACGATCTGCAGCGTGACAGTATCTTTCAGTTCCTCCTTAAGCTCCAGCAGAGCTTTGAGCGAGGTAAGATTCGGGTCGGTCACATCGGCGTGCGAACGAATGAACTGCACGCCATGACGCATTTCCTTGGCGATGCCGATTTTCGCGCGTTCCTTGATCTCGTCGACAGTGAGATCTGCCTTGGTTTCACTCCAACGCTGAATGCCTTCGAACAGGGTGCCTGACTCGTTCACCGCGCCGGGCTTGCGTGCGGTAAAGACGTAATCAAGATGCAGATGGGTGTCGCAGAATGGTGGACAGACCAGCTTTCCGCCCAAGTCGACGACTTCCACGCTCGCCATATCTTTGCCTTGTGCTTCGAGTGTTGCTTTGAGATGGGGTGCAATGCTGATGAACTTGCCGTCTTCGACGAGAATATCTTGGATTGCCGCTGTTTCGGCTGCGGTGCTGCCCGGCATGCCGGTGGCGATGTGTGCGTTGATGAACAGTTGCGTGCTCATAATCACTCCTTCCAATACGAGTTTTCATGCGAGTTTTCGGGTTCCGGCAGACGTTTTGTCATATGTCCATTGGGTTACGGAAGGGAACCTTTGACGTAATCGTTGATGGTTATTGTCGGCGTATTGCTTTGCGGTCACGTTACTTGATGTGACATGTGTATTACTTCGGATTGGACGGTTTGTATGGCTGTTACGGTGAGGGAAGTGCTCGATGATGCCTTGGTTGCGACGGCGGAACCACAGGTTGAAGTTGCTGGCGATAGCTTGGATAATCCGGTGCGTTGGGTGTTCACCAACGAACGCGAGGACGTCGCCTCATTTCTGGCAGGAGGCGAGCTTCTGGTGGTGGAGGGGCGATCTTTAGTTGCGGACGGTCGTGAAAAACGTGCGGACGAATATGTGAAAAGCCTCGTGAATGCTGATATTGCGGCATTGATGGTCGAATTGGTTGAAGAAGTCACCCAACTGCCGAAAATGTTGGTGAAGGCAGCCAAGCATGAAGGACTTACGATTATTGGATTGCGCCGTCGCATTCCTTTCGTCGATATCTGCCAGAGCGTCAATACCATGATTGTGCGTGATCAGATGCGTATGCAGATGCAAGTGGACGTTATGTCAACTTCGTTGCGTTCTGAGCTTGCTCAAGCGTCCAATCCCAAAGCCGTTGCCGATGGCATTGCGAACCTGTTCGGCGAGGATGTGGTCATATTCGACGTGGACGGTCTTGAAGTCGCCCGAGCCGGACAGAACATCAATACCGCTACAGATTGCGGCATTGTACTTGCACTGGAGGAACAGAAACGGCCTTTGGGTGCTTTGGAGATCAGCCAGCGCAATACGGTGTTCGATGAAGCGATGTGCAGAAGGATCGAACAGATTGCCGCTCCGGTTTTGACACTGTATCTCGATGGGGGAGCGCGCGTCGCATGGTGGCGCATCTGATTGCGGGGCCGGAAGATGGCGTGCATGTTTCGTCGATGGAAGCGCGTGAGGCCATGCCATGCTTGATGCGTTGGGATTCGCCGCTTCGGGCGTGTATATGCCATTTGCCATGAAACTCAAGTCGGTGGCCAACGCCATGCCGGCAATCGTGTCGATGATCGACGATTTCGAATCCAACGGCGGTTGCGAATCGATCTGTTTGTTGGAAGGCGATTTAATGATCGGTTTTCTCGCGGCGCAAGACAGCGGCGGCGATGTGTCGGTATTTTCAGATCGGTGTTTGCATGCGTTGACGCAAGTCGCTGCAAACGAATACGTATATACCGTGCATGGACGCGCAGCGTTGGACACGATTTCATTGATGGACGCGTTCGGTGCGTTGCGCAGTGTGATTCGAACATGCATTTCGAACGATGCGGAATGCCCATATGGAACCCTCGAATGTGTGGATTCCTCGTTGCTGGAACGCATGTTGGGAATGGAACGTACCGATGAGCCGTGCGCATGGTGATCACGCAGACGGTTGGGCATGAGCTTATGCATAACGCCATGCTGATCGACACGTTGTGCGCCTGTTTCGACAATCTCGACAACAAGACCGGCGCATGCGAGCAATTAGGTATCCAACGGCAGACGTTGTACAACCGATTGGACAAAGTGACACAGATCGTGGGCATAGCGCCTACCGATAAAATCAGCTGGTCAATGCTGCTTTTAGGTGCGAAAATGGCGAAATCGCAACATAATCACACCATATCTTCCACTTCGGCGCTGTAAGCAAGGGGAACTTGGCAAAACGTCAAAAACAAACGGTTGCGGTTTAACAATCAGTTCACTTTGGCGCAAATACTTCGGGCGATAGTCAGAGTCACAACGTTCGCCGGGTATGAAGAAAACGCGAACGTACAGACAGATTCAGCAGAAGAAAGCAGGTGACATGATGAGTGCCAGTGCAACAATCGCAACCGCCAACAGGGCTTCCGTGTCTGAACAGTCCGAAGAGCAGAAGATGGTCAAAGAAAGTGGCCGTCTCGTCTTTCCTCGGCAACTTCATT
>ENA-OQAN01000482-OQAN01000482.1-human-gut-metagenome-genome-assembly--contig:-NODE-482-length-21094-cov-2.842181_pt1 | contig 21094 bp, 29 predicted proteins | sample MGYA00242735_ERZ504527 | MGnify/ENA primary metagenome ERZ504527 (study PRJEB26092, sample SAMD00036230) | human gut metagenome | host: Homo sapiens | study: EMG produced TPA metagenomics assembly of... | reverse complement strand
CCGACGCCCGGGACCGATGCCCAGATGTGGGTGAGTGGACGACTGGGGCAGATCTCCTTGCGGACGTCTGTCGTCGAGTATGCCGATGCGGTGGTACGTGCTTGGCGGTAATGTCGAGTGCCACCTTGGCCTGGAATAGGTTGGGGCCGATGCCAACCGTTGCCGTGATGCCGGTGCGCCCCAGGACCTCGTCGCGCAACATGCAGGCGAACCCTTCGGCATCGGTGTGGTAGAGGTCTAGATAGGGCGTCACGTCGATAAAGCACTCGTCGATTGAATAGACGTGAATGTCTTGCGGGCTCACGTATTCTAGATAGATGCCGTAGATTTCCGCCGACACCTCCATGTAGTGCTGCATGCGCGGTACGGCCTTGATGTAGTCGATGCCGTCGGGAATCTCGAACAGACGGCAGCGGTTGTGTATCCCGAGGTCTTTCATGGCCTGTGTGATGGCGAGGCAGATGGTCGTGCGCCCACGCGATTCGTCGGCAACGACCAGGCACGTGGTGAGTGGGTCGAGCCCGCGATCGACACACTCGACGCTGGCGTAAAACGTCTTAAGGTCGATGCAGATATAGGTGTGACGCTCGTGCCCCACGCGGCCTCCCATCAAACACATGTTCTTATCGAATACCTGTTCGATAATACCCGCTCGTCCGGACATCGTCAAAACCTGTCAAAAAGGGACTGGTTTGTTTTGGTAGGTATGGTCGTGCGGTTGGATTGGGTTTTAACGCAGCTCTAAAGAGTGCGAAACAGCTCGGAAAACCTCGCTTCGTAGCATGGGCCTAACGATTGGTACCGCCTATACGCACGGAAAGGTTGTGGAAAAGATGGTCAACTATGGGTTTGGTATGCCGACGCGCTTGGTTGCGGATGGGGATGTGGCTCGCTGGTGCGGGCGATTGGTTGCCCACTATGGCGGCACCAAGACACTGGTCGTGCTGGGAGGCGACAAGCACACGCGTGATGATCTCGTCTCGGCGACGCTGGGCTCGCTCGATCGCGCCCTGCTCGACGCGTACTCTTTCGTTGCGGTTTGGTCGGGGGCGACGGGGGAGACGATTTGGTCGATGAGGCCGTAGCCCTGGCGACCGATGAGGGCGTGAACTTTGTCCTGGCGATCGGCGATGCCGATACGGCGAGCTTTGCGCGTGAACTCGCTCGTCGCATGGCCGTGCTTGATGCCGGCGAGGACGGCTTTGTTCCCTACGGATGCATCGTCTCCGAGGGAAAAGTGCCCGCCGTTGTGGGTGCCGGCGAGGTTCCCGTTTTTGCCATCATCGCGCCCGAACTGCTGGAGGCATCGGGTCTCCTCTGCGCGAGTTGCTCGGTAGCGTCTGCGCCGCGGCCTAATATTTGGCATAAAGGGATGGGTTATTTTTGGTTGGTAAAGCGTTTGACCTGCCAAAATAAACCTGTCCCTTTTTGGTTGTTGCCGTTTGGGGCCAATTGGCAACGCTCGCTGATTGTAGTCTTGACCTGCGCTAGAATAGTGGCATCTGAATGTCCGGGCGCATAGAGGCGTGCGCCCGTATGCCGAGGAGGACTTTATGGCAACTGTTGCCGCACCTATCGATGCTACGTCGACTGACGCTTGGAAGGCGCTCGAGCTCATCAGGAGAAGCTCGAGGCCGAGGGTATCGACCTCAAGGCCTGGTTCGCCGCCGATCCCGAGCGTGTGAACAAGCTGAGCTTTGACGCCGGTGACCTGCACTTCGACCTGTCCAAGAACCTGGTGACCGACGAGACCGTCAAGCTGCTGTGCGATCTTGCCCGCGAGGTGAAGCTCGAGGAGCGCCGCGACGCCATGTTCTCCGGCGAGCACATCAACACCACCGAGGACCGCGCCGTCCTGCACACCGCGCTGCGCCGTCCGGCGAGCGAGAAAGGCCAGCTCATCGTTGACGGCCAGGACGTCGTCGCCGACGTGCACGAGGTCCTCGATCGCATGTATGCTTTTGCCGAGCGTGTGCGCTCCGGTGAGTGGAAGGGCGTTACCGGCAAGAAGATCGAGCACCTGGTGTCCATCGGCATCGGCGGCTCCGATCTGGCCCGGTCATGGCTTACGAGGCTCTGCGCCCCTATGCCGACGCCGGTATCGATTGCCGCTACATCTCCAACATCGACCCCAACGACCAGGCCGAGAAGCTCAAGGGTTTGGATCCCGAGACCACGCTCGTGATTATCGTCTCCAAGACCTTCACCACGCTCGAGACCCTCACCACGCCCGCGAGGTCAAGACCTGGATGCTCGAGCAGCTCAAGGCTCAGGCGCCATCGACGGCTCCGATGAGCAGAACGCCGAGGCCGTGGCAAAGCACTTCGTCGCTGTCTCCACCGCACTCGAGAAGTTGAGGCCTTCGGTATCGACCCCGCCAACGCCTTCGGTTTCTGGAACTGGGTCGGCGGCCGTTATTCCGTTGACTCCGCCGTGGGCCTGTCGCTGATCGTCGTGCTCGGCCCCGAGCGCTTCCAGCAGTTCCTCGAGGGCTTCCACGCCATCGACGAGTACTTCTGCAACACCCCGCTCGAGAACAACGCCGTCGCGCTGATGGGCCTGCTCAACGTCTGGTACGTCAACTTCTTCGGTTCCAAGAGCCACGCCGTACTTCCGTACTGCCAGTACCTGCATCGTTTCCCGGCCTACCTGCAGCAGCTCACCATGGAGTCCAACGGCAAGCACGTCCGCTGGGACGGCAGCGCCGTGACCTCCGACACCGGCGAGATCTTCGTGGGCGAGCCCGGCACCAACGGCCAGCACGCCTTCTACCAGCTGCTGCACCAGGCACCGTGGTGGTCCCGGCCGATTTCATCGCCTTCGCCAATACCGCCAACCCTGCGACCGATAGCGGTCAGGACGTGCACGAGCTGTTCCTGGGCAACTTCCTGGCCCAGACCAAGGCACTCGCCTTTGGCAAGACGGCCGACGAGGTTCGTGCCGAGGGCACGCCCGAGCAGATCGTCCCGGCCCGCTGCTTTGAGGGCAACCGTCCGACGACCTCGATCTTCGGCGACACGTTGACCCCGTTCGCGCTCGGCGAGCTCATCGCCCTGTACGAGCACATTACGTTTGTCGAGGGCACGGTCTGGGGCATCGACTCCTACGACCAGTGGGGCGTCGAGCTGGGCAAGCAGCTTGCCAAGCAGATTACCCCGGCCTTCCACGACGACGCCGCCAAGGCCGAGCAGGACGCTTCGACCCAGGCGCTCATCGAGTTCTACCGCGCGCATCGCAAGTAGTCGCTGCTGTTAACGCATCGCGCCTTATAGTCAGGGGCCCGTATCCTATCGGATGCGGGCCCCTTTGCTTTGCCGTGGTCCCGGGGCGCACGGCCTTTGTGGAACATCGTCGGGGCGCCGCGCGCTGCGGAGAACCTGCGCCTAGATCTCGGCCTCCGCATGGCCTCGCTGCGCCTCGGGCAGCTCCCCGTAGAGCGGATGGTCTTCGAGCCTAAAGCGCTCGACCTGTTCGGGAGTGCGACCGCGTACAAAGAGCCACGAGCGATCGATCGGCGTCGCCATGAGCGTGCTGGGCAGCGCGTCGGCGCGGTCGGAAAACACCCGGGCACTCTCGGGATCCTGGAACGCCAGCACCAGATGCGTGTCGCAGTTGCCCATGATGGAGCGTGCGCGTGCCTCGCCATAGAGCGCATCGAGCTGGTTGGTCGACTGCAGCAGCAGCGTTGCCAGATGTTGCGGCTTCGGATAATCGAGAGCACGTTGTCGATCTGGGGGATCTGCAGATTTGCGAAGTCATCGAGCATAAAGCGCACGGGCATGGGCAGGCTGCCGTCGGGCTGCCTATCGGCCTCACGAATGAGGCCCATAAACGCCTGCGAAATAAAGAGGCCGGTCAGCGGATCGAGATTGCGGTCAATATCGCTTACGGTTACAAACAGGCGCAGGGGGTGTGTCCCATGGAAGCGAAGTCCACCTGATGGCACTCACGATAGAGCTGTGCCGCACCGTCGAATCCCAGACACATGACCTTTTCGGCAAGGATGCCGACGATGCTCGCGTGCATGCGCTCGGCATTTTGCGTAATGGCGTAGCGCCGCCATAGCGAGAGGGCATAGCTTTGGGGGTCGGTCGTGATCAGGTCGTCAAACAATCGACCCGTGGCACCGTCCTGCAGGTGCTCGATCAGCTTGATGACCGAGCTGATCGTCTGCTCGTCGGCGGGTAGCTGTTCGGTGACGTAGGCGATAAGACACGACAGCAGGTTTGCCGCCGCATGATCCCAAAAAGGCTGGTTGTTGTCCTCGATGGGGCAGATGGCCTTTGCCACCGAGAGGATGTCCTGCTGGTTGGGCCTGCCGTCCGCCTTGCGGCGAATGTGCCTCAGGGGGTTGTAGCCGCAGCGCTCGATGCCGGGCGCAAGGGCCGGGACGGTGTTGAGGTCGGCGAAGTTGAGACATTGCACGCGGTAGCCGTGGGCTGCCAGCACGGGTCCCACTTCGCGACAGAGCGTGCCTTTGGTGTCGAGCACGATGTAGCTTGCGTTCATTTGCAGCAGGTTGGGCTTGAGGACGTTTCGGGTCTTGCCGGCTCCCGAGGGGCCGATCACAAGTGCATTGTTGTTGAGTCCCGTTTGGCGGGTGTCGCAGGAAAGCGTTCGATCCTTGGCGAGGATGGTGGACGATGCGGACTCAGATGCGGCGAGGCGGCTGGCGAGGTTAGACATGGGCGACCTCCTTGGTGGCCGAGAGGATTTCGTGGGCAAAGCCGAGCTCGACGGCGCGCTCGACCGAAAGGTAGGTGTCTTTTGCAGTGAGGGACTGGATGCGCTTGGGCGTGAGGCCGCTGCGGTCCGAGAGGATTTGCGTGAGGGTCTTGCGGGTCTGCATGAGACGCCGGCTGGTTTCCTGCAGCGCAAGTGCCGAGCGCCTGCCCCCTGGGGGATCAGCGGGTCGTGAATCATGAGCTCTGCATGGGGCGCCATACGGCGATCGTCGCCGCCCATAAAGATCACGGCGCCCATGGACGCGGCGAATTCCAGGCAGACGGTGCGGATGGGGCACGATGCGAGGCGCATGGCGTCATAGATCGCAAGGCCCGATCGCACGCTTTCGCCGGCGCTGGCGACAAATATGGTGATGGGGCGGCTGGGGTCGGTGGCATCGAGCAGGCGGATCTGCTGGCATAGGTCGTGGGCCATCGGGGTTTCGATGTTTCCCATGACGGAGAGCTCGCGACGGGCGAGCATCTCATCGTAAATGCTGGTGAGCGTGATACCTCGGGCGGATTCACGCATGGTGAGGGGACTGATGATGGGGGAATGATTGGTGTCCATGAGGACTCCTTTCTGTTGGTTGTGTTGTGGAATAGGATTGTTGCCCGCGGAGGGGCTGGCGGGCTACAGGCTCGTCCGAGCCTGAGATCGAGCTCGGTTGTGGGGCAGGCTGCCTGTTCGTGCGGCTCGCAAGCACCAAAGGCTCCAAAGCGATGGAGCGTTGCGGCGGGCGTGGTGTAGGCGAGCCGCAGCTGATGCTCGACAGGGCACATCCGTCATTTTTGTAATGAGCCGCGTAGTACTGCGCGATGCTGGCGTTCATCTCGCTGCCATTGCGATGGCGCTCAAACTGGCGTCTGCAGGTCTCGATGATCTTTGCTACCGACTTGGGTGCCGTCGCGGGAACAAGGGCGAGATAGCTCAAATAGCTCGTTGATGCTCAGGAGGCACAGCAGATCGATCAGCGTCCTTATGGCTGCTCCCTCGGCGGAAAAGTGCGCGGTCATGCGGTTATATCGGTTGCGGTCGACGATGGCCGCATGGGGTCTTGGAGTTTTCTGCCCCGTGGTCCCGGGCTTTTGCCGCGCCTGTGCATTGAGCTCGACGTTGCAGCGCTTGAGGCCGTCCAACGGAAGGAACAGTGCGGTGCGCAGGGTGTTCCGCTTGCTTTCGAGTTCATGACGCTCGTCGGGTGTCCATTCGAGCTTGAGTTTCGTGTCGAGCGCCGTGAGCATATGGGCTAAGCAGCCCATAGTAAGGACGCGAGGCTCGTTATCTCGATTTGGGGCATAGGGATCTGTCAGCCTGCGAATGCTGGGATCGCCCATGATTTTGATGCAGCGCTTCAGCAGTTGAGGCTTGCCGGCCAAGACCGTCGCGAGCGGCAGCGACGCGAAGTTCTCGATGGTTGCGGCGGCAAAGGCGGCGTCGTATTTGTTTGCGGATGCTCGCTCAATGCGGACATCCAGAATGCTTTTCTTATCGCCGTCTTCAGCGTGGTGGTTTGTCATAGCTTCTCCAATCGGTTGATGTTCGTGCTGTTTGTTGATGTGTTGGTTGTCGTGAGTGATGTGCTTGCCGTGGGTGATGTGCTGACGTTGGGGTGCTATGCGGTTTTCAATGAGCCGTGAGGCAGTTGCTGCAGGGGCGGGATGGAACGGCCCATGCAAGGCGGAAGGCATCGTGCTCAAAATCGAGACAGCAATGCCCTGGGTGCCTCACATGTGCAGTTACCTCATTAAGTTGTCATTGCGTTTGGGGTTGTACTTTGCCGATCTTCCTTCTCTTACACGCTAAATCTCAAACTTCATATGCTCGATCTACTTAAAACCGCAACGATGGTCTTTTATCAACTTATATGTCGGAACGCGTCTTTGCAAGTACTTTTTTGCCTTTGTTTCAAATGGGGTGGTTTTGCAACCGTCACGCGCCACGCTATGCGAACGTGCCCCGGCTCGGATAAGATAGTGCGCGATAAAAACGATGCAAGGAGGCACATATGGCAATTAAAGCCATCGCAATGGATATCGACGGTACGCTTACCAACGATAAGAAGGTGATCAGCCGCGTACGCGCGAGAAGCTGCTCGCGGCGCAGGAGTCGGGAATTAAGCTCATCTTGGCTTCGGGTCGTCCCGCATGGGGGCTGCACGCCTTGGCGCAGGAGCTCGACCTTCAAAACCATGACGGTCTTCTAGTTGCCTTTAATGGCGCGCATGTGTCGACGCTCAGACCGATGAGGTCCTTTTTGACCAGGCCATGCCGGCTGACGAGCTGCATCGCCTGATTGATCACCTGCGTAATTTTGACGTGATCCCTATGATTTCGCTCGGTCGTAATCTGCACGTCGAGGATTCGTACCATTGCATGATCACGCTGCCTGACGACTCGCAGAAGAATATCGTCAAGTATGAGCGCGATGCGTGCGATCTTAAGATTCGCGAGGTCGAGAGCTTGCATGAGGTTGTGGACGCTTATCCCGTGGACAAGCTGCTGACGGCGGGCGATCCGCCTACCTGCAGGCGCATTACGAGGAGATGTATGCGCCTTTAAGCAGACGCTTTCGGGCATGTTTACGGCCGACTGGTACTTTGAGTACACGGCGCCCGGTATCGACAAGGCCCGTGCGCTCGAGGGTGCCCTGCCCAAGCTCGGCATCGATGCCAGCGATGTCGTATCGTTTGGCGACGGCCAGAACGACAAGTCCATGATTGAGTGGGCCGGCACGGGTGTAGCCATGGGCAACGCCGTCGATGAGGTTAAGGCTGTGGCCCAGATGGTGACCGCCAATAACAACGAAGATGGTATTGCGGTGGCGCTGGATAAGCTGCTGGCTAGAATCGCCGATTAATGCATGATTCGGGCGCCTGCTCGCGGGCGTCCTTTTGTTAGGGAGGGTGCCGTGTCCGCATTTCCGTTCGACGCCGTTATCTTTGACATGGACGGCGTCATTGTCGATACCGAGTATTACTACTTGGGCGAGACTGCCGCGTTTGCCAAGGAGCTGGGCTTAATCTGACTCAAAAGGAGTTGAATGGGCAGGTCGGTACCTCCCATCAGTTCTTCCTGCATATGCTGGTCGATTGGTTTGAGCGCGCCGGTAGGGGGCATTTCACTGGCGAGGAAGCGTTGGCCCGTTGGGACGAGTGGGCGCATAAACGTCCGCGCGACTATCAGGCTTTGATTAACCCAGGCGCCGTGGATACGATTCGAGAGCTGCCGCGCCGTGGCGTTCGCGTGGCGCTTGCCAGCTCGTCTCCCATGGATAGCATCGAGGAAGTGCTCAACGCGTGTGGGCTGTCGGATGCCTTTGAGTATGTGGTGAGCGGCGAGCAGTTTAAGGAGAGCAAGCCCGAGCCCGACATCTACCTGCATGCGCTGGATCTGCTGGGGCTGCCCGCGAATCGCTGCTGCTGCGTTGAGGATTCGGTGCCTGGCATCACTGCCGGCAAGCGAGCCGGTCTGACAGTCATTGCCAAGCGCGAGGAACGCTTTGGCTTTAGCCAGGATGCCGCGGACAAGATTATCGACCAGCTGCCGGAGCTGCTCACGCTTTCTTAGGAGCGCGGTAGTTGCGCGTTTTTCGGGTCAGATGAGTAAATACCCGACATCTTGGTGCGGCAGCAAGCATACTTAATGCTAATGTGCTTAAGGGCTTGCTGAATGCCCTTGGGCCGCTTTAGACTTAATTGTGCTGGGAGAGGGTATATGCCACCGACTGAAGGGCTAACTGACGGTAAAGCAGCGATACCGCTGTACCAACAGGTTATCGATATCATTAAAAACGAAATTAATTCCGGTGCCTACAAGGCGGGCGCGCGGATACCCAACGAATTCGAATTGGCTGAGAACTATAAAGTTGGCCGCGTTACCGTGCGACGCGCTATTGAGGAGCTCGTCCAGCAGGGCTATCTAACGAAGCGACAGGGGAAAGGCACGTTTGTCAATGCCCCTAAGCTTAAGCGCAAGATTCGCCAGAAGGATGACGTCCAGAGTTTTTCGGACGCATGCCGCGTTAACGGAATGGAGGCGGGGGCGCGCGTCATTTCGAGAAAGATACTGCCGGCGGATTCCACCGAAGCGCAGTTCTTTGGTGTTCCCGTCGGAACTGACTTGATATGCGTTGAGCGTGTGCGTACTGCCGATGGAGTCCCCGTCATGCTCGAGAACAACATATACGTATACGAGGACAACGCCTATCTATCAACGGCACCTCTATCTAACCAATCCATTTTTGAGTTCGTGCGCAACCGGACGGGCCGTACGCCCGCGTTTACCGACCCGTGCACGCTCGAGATCGCGTGTGCGTCGCCCGAGGTCGCTCGGCTGTTGGCGGTTCCCGTTGGCGAACCCCTGTTTTACATGGATGCCTTCTTTTTCGATGAGCAGCGGCGGCCGTTTATCATCGGTCGTCAGCGGATCGTTGGATCTCGTTACATTTTTGACATCTAGGACATTGCGAATGGAAACGCCTGGTGGATCATCTCACCGGGCGTTTCCATACCGTTCACGGCGCGAACGCAACCGTTCAGCCGCGTCGCGGCAATCAGTTTGAAATTATCTTGATAAGGAGAAAAGCTGCTGGTAATCTATGGAACGTCATAGAACGTTTGCCTTGCGCAAACGTTGAAGCGAGATGCGATGCAGTCTCGAGTTCTTTGGAGGTATCTATGTCAGATACGAAGGCGAAGAAGACAAACAGACGTTTTAAGTTCAAATTACCGCATGTCTATACGATCATGTTCTTGCTGATCGTTGTCTTTGCGGTTCTGACTTGGATCGTTCCCTCTGGTCAGTACCAGCGCAAGACGATTTCGACAGCGGCGGGCGAGCGTGAAGTCGCCGTTGCTGGTACCTATGAACAGGTCGATAAGAATTACACCGATTCCGAGACCGGCGAGACCATCAATCTGGGCCAGGATATCTTTGCGGTCCTGCAAGCGCCCACTAAGGCATCCAGGAGGCTGCGACGTCGTTGCGTTCGTCTTATTGATTGGCGGATCGTTCGCAGTTATCACCAAGACCAACGCTTTGAATGCCGGCATGAGCCGTGTGATTAAAAAGCTCAAGAACAAGGACATCCTCATCATTCCCATCACGATGACGTTGCTGTCCATTTGCGGCACTACGTTTGGTATGTCTGAGGAAGCCCTGCCGTTCTATGCCATCTTCATTCCCATCATGATGGGTATCGGTTATGACTCGATGACGGCATTCATCATCTGCTTCCTTGGTCCTAACTTGGGATATTGTGCTTCGACCATCGACCCGTTTAATGTTTTGATCGCCCAAGGCATCATTGGCATCGAGGGCAATCCTCAGCTGTGGCTGCGCGCCGTTTCTTGGGTCATCTTCACTGCCGTCGGTATCGCATGGGCCATGCGCTATGCCATGCGTGTCAAGAAAAACCCCGAGTCGTCCATTACGTACGAGGACGACAAGCTCAAGCGTGTTGAGTTTTCCGTGACCGATGCCTCCATCGAGGAAGAGTTCACTACCCGTCAGAAGCTCGTGCTTATCGATTTTGCCTGCGGTATGGGCATTATCGTCTGGGGTCTTGTTACCCAGGCTGGTACATGAATGAGATTTCCGCCGTGTTCCTTGGTATGGGCTTGCTTGCCGGTATCCTGGGCGGCCTTGACCAGCAGACGATCGCCGAGGAGTTCGTTAAAGGCATTGCCGACTTTGCGTACGCCGCCATCGTTATCGGTATCGCTCGCGGTATTCTGGTCATCGCCGAGGGCGGCATGATCATCGACACCATCCTCCAGGCGCTCGCTACTGCGCTCGCCGGTGCGCCCGCTGCCGTCTACACCACGTTTATGTATATCGTCCTTGGCCTGCTCTCTTTGCTGGTTCCCTCGAGTTCTGGCCTGGCGGCGCTCACCATGCCTGTCATGGGCCCCCTGACCGAGCTCATGGGCCTCAATCCCGAAGCTGCCGTTACCGCGCTCCAGTTTGCTAATCAGACCATCAACACCATCAGTCCCGTGGCGGGCATGACGGTCGCCGGTCTTGCCGTGGCTAGGATTTCGTTTGGCCAATGGTGGAAGACCATTTGGAAGTTCTTCATTTTCATGGTCGTCTTTGGCCTGATCGTAACGGCAATCTCTGGCATGCTTCCGGTGTAGGTGGTTGTGATGTCTGATCGTTTGACGGTCCTGACGTCTAAGAGCGTCTTTACCGGTACGGGGGACCTGCCGTTTGAAGGTTTCGTAGCGGTCCGTGGCAATCGAATTGAGGCTGTTGGCACCAAGTGTGAGGTAGCTTCGTATTTGACCCAGGCGGACGAGGTAGTTGACCTGGGCGACCGCACCGTCATGCCTGGCCTGATCGATGTACATACCTTCTATACAGGCTGGGCGCTGCGGACGTTGGGGTCTGATCTGTCCGGCATCGCTGATGCCAAAGAGGCCGTGCCGCTCTTGCGTGCATGGAAAGAAGATCATCCGGATTGCGCGGCGGCTTTTGGCCACAACCTGCCCGAAACGTTGGCATCGGATGCCGAGAACGCAAATACGGCAGCTGTGTTTGACGACTGTTTTGGCGATATCCCTGTCGTCTGCTTTACACCGGGTGCGGAGACCTGCGTTCTCAATGCTGCCGCCAGTGCGCGATACGGCTTCACACCCCAGGCGTGTTATGCGAGAAGATCTGGCGCATGATGAGCGATTTCCTCGCGCTGCGAGGTACGTGCGGGGTATTCGGACTACATGGGCATGCTTAACGAGCGCGGCGTTACCGCCATCAAGGAGATGGCGTTTGATGACTACTACGGTTTTGCCGACGAAATGGCTCGCCGTGAGGAATCTGGTGAGCTGACGGTTCGCGTCTCTATGATGTCGCAGCCGGTGGGTGCCGCTGCAAATCTGTCATATGCTCGCGAGGCACGAGAGCGCTTCCGGGGTCCGTTCGTTCGTTTTTCTGGCTTCAACCGTATGACCGACCGCGGTGTATGGGCGGGGCTTGCGAGATGATTGACCCCTATGAGGACACGGCCGATGCGGGCGCTGCCGGCAAGACGGTCGTCGAGGAGCCAGAGTGGGATCTGATTGAGAACGAGCTGCGTGCAATTGATGCTGAGGGCTTCCGATACTCCTTGCATTGCCAGGGCGATGGCGCCGTTCGCCGCACCGTGGCGCTCTATGCCTCGCTGCCTCGAGACGAGCATGGACGGATGCTTCGCCGCCATGCGATTACCGATCTCGAGAACTCTGACCCGACCGATCTTGTCGAGTTTGGCAAGTTAGGTGGAATTTGCGAGGTCTATCCGCAGATTCTGACGCTGGACCGGCGCGAGGATTGCCTGTCGATGATGCGTCGACAAATTGGCGAGACGCGACTTTTGCACAGCTGGAATCGCCGCGGCATGGAAGATTCTGGATGCACGGTGTGCTGTGGTACGGATTTGCCGCTGCTGATTCCGAGCCTGGGCGAGTCAATCTACAGCGCGTGCGGCGGATACTTCGACGATGGACTGCCCGTGAATGAGGCCAACGCGCTAACACTTGTCGAGCTCTTGCGCGCTTGGACTGCCGGGGGCGCGTACGATCTGATGCGCGAAGACGAGCTGGGTACGCTCGAGGTCGCAAGCTTGCCGATATCTGCGTGCTCGATCGGGATGTGTTCGACCTCGATTATCGCGACGCGCGCGATCTTGCGGTTGATATGACGATGTCGGACGGACAAATCGTGTTCGATCGAAATAAGGAGGCATAAGATGTCTGAATCCAAACCGACGCTGCGTCGCGAGCAGATTGCGGGCATGAATATCCACTACATCATGTGGTCGCTCGATTACTTCCTTGATGTGCAGCAGCGCTTGGGCTTTGAGTCTATTGAGCTGTGGTGTGCAGAGCCGCATGTGACGCTCGACCATACGGGCTACTTTGAGGCTGAGGTCCTGGCGAAAAAGGCTGCAGACCGTGGGCTTAGGTATCGTACTCTGTGCCCCGAGAATGTTGTCTATCCTTGGCAGTACTGCGCACGCAAGCCGCTGCATGAACAGCGCAGCCTGGCGTACTTTAAACACGGCATTGAACTTGCCGAGGTACTTGGGTGCGACCGTATGTCCATCAACTCGGGCTGGGGCGACTGGGACGAGGACCGCGAGGAAGCCTGGAAGCGCAGCCGCGAGCACTTGTCCATTCTGGCGGAGTATGCCGGCGAGCACGGTCTGGTGCTTACGATGAAAGCCTGCGTCCCGAGGAGAGCAACCTCGTGACGACGGTTTCCGATGCGAAGCGCATGATTGACGAGGTCGCGAGCCCGTACTTACAGCCCATGGTTGATACAACCGCGATGGGCGTCGCAGGCGAGACGCTCGAGGACTGGTTTGCCGCCTTTGGCGATGGGGCAATTCACGAGATGCACTTTATCGACGGTGACCCGTATGGCCATCTGGTGTGGGGCGATGGCAAGCACGATATGGACGCCTTCGTCGCCACGCTCAACGCCCATGGTTTCGATGGCATGCTGGGCCAGGAAATCACGGACGGGCGTTACTACGATGACCCGGCGGCGGCAGATGCCAAGAACATGGCCGCATTCGAGAAATATCTGATTGACTAAACCAACTATCGGCCACGCAGCCAACGTCATTGATTGCGGACTAAACAAGAAAGGAACTGGATATGAACGCACACGATCTGATTAAAGAGGCAATTGCCGAGAAGGGCAAGTTCGACAGCGTCTACTGGATTGCTTGCGGTGGCTCCATGATCGATTTGATCCCGGCTCATGAGCTTCTGCAGCGCGAGGCTACCACCTTCACTTCGTATATCTATACCGCGCGTGAATTCGACATTATGCGTCCGCGTCGTCTGGGCGAGAAGTCCCTGGTCATCGCTTGCAGCCACAGCGGCAATACCCCCGAGGTCGTCGAGGGCTGCGAGATTGCCCTTGCTGCCGGCGCTACGGTGATCGCCCAGACCGACAACGCTGGATCCAAGATTGACTCCGGCAAGTGGACCACGTGGGTCTACCCATGGGGCGAGGGCGTGCCGCAGGCCGAGGTCCCCGCTGGCATTTCGCTGTCGCTTGCGGCAGAGCTGCTCGATCAGCAGGAGGGCTACGCCGATCTTGCCGATATGTATGCCGGTATCGCCGAGATGGATAAGATTCTTCCCCCGGCACGCGAGAAGGTAAATGCCGAGCTGGGCGATCGCTTTGCCAAGCTTTGCCAGGAGCACGAGTTCTTCTATATTCTGGGCAGCGGTCCCAACTTTAGCCAGACCTACGGTTTCGCTATCTGCTCTCTTATGGAGATGCAGTGGCAGCACTGCAGCTACATCCACTCTGCCGAGTACTTCCATGGCCCCTTCGAGCTACTCAGGATGGCGTTTTTTACTTCCTGCAGATGGGCTCCAGCGAGTGCCGTGCTATGGACGAGCGCGCCCTGGCGTTCCTTAAGACGCATACCGATACGCTGATGGTGCTCGATGCCAAGGAGTACGGTATGGAAGCCGTGCCGGCGAGCGTCCGTGCTTATCTGGACCCGGTGCTGTTCTACGCTATGAACTGCGAGCTGCGTGCTGCACGCGGCAAGGTGTTTGATCACGATCCCGATTTCCGCCGCTATATGGGTGTTGTCGAGTACTAGAAGGGGCAAAGGCCATGGCATTTAACGTTAACGCGCTCGGATTTGGCGACAACGTCGTCGATCGCTACGAGCATATCCACACCATGTATCCTGGCGGCAACGCGGTGAACTTCGCCGTTTATGCCAAGAAATGCGGTGCCGCACGCTCCGCATACATGGGCATTTTTGGCAATGACGCCGCTGCCGAGCATGTCATTGCAAGCCTCGAGGATGAGGGTATCGAACTTGACAAGTGCGAGCAGATGATTGGCGAGAACGGAGCGGCTCGCGTGACCGTCGTTGACGGTGACCGTGTCTTCCTCGGCTCCAACGAGGGCGGTATCCGTGGCGATGCGCGCTATGTCCTCGATCGCTTTGACCTTTCGTACATGAAGCAGTTCGATGTGGTTCATTCGGGCAACTATTGCTTCACCGAGCGCGAGCTGCCCAAGTTAAAGGCTGCGGGCGTCACGGTCTCTTTTGACTTTTCGGACGACTCCACCGACGAGTACTACGAGCAGATTGCGCCCTACGTCGATTTTGCTTTCTTTAGTGCGGCGGATGCCGCGAGTGAGGACGAGATTCGCGAGCGTCTGGCATGGGTGAAGGGTCTGGGTCCGCGTTTTGTGTCGGCTACGGCGGGCGCCGAGGGCTGCATCGCTTACGACGGCGAGCGTTATTACCGCCAGCTGGCTAAACCGGTAACGGACATGAAGGACACCATGGGGGCGGGCGACTCGTTCCTCACCTCGTTTTTGATGTGCTATCTCGATTCCGCCAAGCGTGGTGAGGATGGCGCCGAGGCCATCGAGCGCGCGCTCGATTTTGCTGCCGGGTTTGCCTCGACCGTGTGCGGCATGGAAGGTTCTTGGGGCCACGGAGCACCAATCGTCGAATAGCTTAAGAAAGCGTACGGCGGTCTGGCTATGAGGCTTGGACAGCCGATGCAAAACAATAAGCGAAACGCGAAAAGGGGGCTCGTTATGTGGTGGGTCCCCTTTTGAACATTGGAGAAGAGTATGGGTATTAAAGCGTGTGCGGCTGGTTTTTGCTGCGCGGACGTCTATCAAAACATCGGCGTGTTCTATCCGACTGGTAACGGCATTGACTGGGGTATCCATCTTGCACGAATGGGCGTTTCGGTATCCGCCGTGTCGGTTGTCGGCAAGGACGAGTACGGAGACAAGATGAGGGAGGCGCTGGCCGCCGAGGGGTTTGATATCTCACGCCTGCGGGTGGAGGATGGCGACACTTCGGTGATGCTCATGGCATTGAAAGACGGCGTCGATCGTGTACATCTCGAGGCAATCGATGGCGTAATGGAGACATATCGACCGAATGAAGACGACCGGGCGTTTATCCTAGAGCATGACATCATTCATACCGACCTGTTTGGCAATTGTTTGGACCTCCTGCCCGAGTGGCATGATGCGGGCAAGACGGTGGTTATGGACTTCTCGGTGTTCAGCCAGGATCCCGAATATGCCTGCGAGAATCATTTTCCCTACGTTGACTACGCATTTATGTCGTTTGAAGATGACACTCCGGAGCTGCGAGACTGGGTACGTCACGTGCAGGAATTGGGGCCGCGCGTTGCGGTTGCCACGCTTGGCGAGAAGGGAAGCATTGCCTATGACGGTGAACGCTTCTATGAGTGCGGGATCGTGCCGGCGGAGAAGGTCGTTAATACCGTGGGTGCCGGCGACTCGTATATCGCCGGATTTACCAAGGGCATGATCGATGGCCTTGATATTCCGGCGTGTATGAAGGCGGGCGCTGAGCTGTCGTCCCGAGTGATTGGTTCGTTTGAGCCGTACTAGGGTCAAATGCCTGGAAAGGAGTACGAAATGGTTATCGACATGTTGGTCCATCCTATGCTCTACGGCGAGATCTGTACGCCGGGTGATGAGCCTGATGGATTCGGTTTTTGGTCACGAGAATTTGGTATGGGGCATATGGGCCCCATGGATTGGGATGAGCTTCAAGTCGAGATGGACGTCTGCGATGTGCAGAAGAGCGTGCTCATGCCGCTCGATGTAACCACGGCATGCGGAGGGCACTTTGGCACCAATGACCAGATTGCCATGCTGGTTGCCGCACATCCCGATCGTCTGTGGGGATTTGCGAGCGTAGACCCGCAGGTGAGCGGTGCCGCAGACGAATTGGAGCGCGCCTTTACCGAGTTGGGGGCAAAGGGGCTTTGCCTGCATCCTGCAAAGCAGGGTTTTGCCCCCGATGATGCTGTGGCCGAGCCGCTTTACGAACTGTGCGAGCGCTATAACAAGCCGGTGGTTTTCCATGCCGGTATGTCTTGGGAGCCGGGCGCAGAGCTCTCGCGCAGTAACCCGCTTGCATTTGAGCACACAATCGCAACGCATCCAAATGTGCGTTTTAGTTTGACCCATTTTGGCTGGCCCTGGGTGCGCGAGACCGTGGCGATGCTGCTCAAGTATCCCAACTGCTATGCGGACACCTCTATCACTTACATCGATTCGCCCGAGGAGATGATGCAGCGTCTTTTCACGGTCGATATGGGGCCGCTGTGGTATGAGCGCGCGCTATCGCACCAAGTGATGTTCGCCAGCAATACGCCGCGCTTCCGTGCATTCAAACTCAAGCGGGCGCTCGATACCGTGCCCATGCGCGATGATGCGCGAGAAAGGCTCTACTGGGTAATGCCCTGTGTTTTCTTGAAGGGGATGAGTGAACATGGTGACGCTCGAGACATTGAGCTATCTATCGACTGCTCCGGACCAGTTCATCGATATTACCGAGGACGTGCACGCTGCCATCGAACGCAGCTCGGTGACCAATGGCTTGGCGGCGATTATTTTGTCGCATACGACCTGCGGAATCGTGGTAAACGAGGGGCTGCCCTGCGTGGAGACGGATCTTATGGAGACGCTTGATCGCATCGCCCCACTCGATGCCCCCTATGCGCATGCACACTTCCTGCCGAGCTATGGAGCCACCGGTAACAACTCCTGTGGGCATATCAAGAGCATGATTTGTGGAAACAGTTGCTTCTTTCCCGTCCAAGATGGCCACATCGTGTGCGGAGGTGCCCAGAACATCTATCTTGCGGAGTTTGACGGTCCGCAGAAGCGAAAAGTGTACGTCGAGGTGCTGGGGGAGTAGCGTCCCTGCAATAACCCTATGAAGGAGCACGTTATGTCGTTTCTAACTTCGATGTTCAAGACCGAAAAGCCGGTTATCGGAATGCTGCACCTGCGTCCTCTGCCGGGCGATCCACTGTATTACCCGGGCGGAAGCGTGTCACAGGTCGTGGAAGCCGCCAAGCGCGATCTCGAAGCGTTGCAGCAGGGCGGTGTCGATGGCATTTTGATTACCAATGAGCTCTCGATGCCCTATGAGCAGCACGTTTCTCCCTCAACCTTGCATCGATGGGCTATGTAATCGGGGCTCTATCCATGATCTGTCGACTCCTTGGGGAGCTGAGGCAATTTACGATGGTGATGCCACAATCGAGCTGTGCGCTGCCGTCGACGCGCAGTTCACGCGCTGCAATTTTTGCGGTGCCTGGGCCGGTGATCTCGGGCTGATTAACCGAGATTTCGCTCACACCATGCGTCGCAAGGCGGCGCTGCGCTTGGACGACCTCAAGCTTTTTCACTTCATCACGAGCGAGGGGGAGGTTTATCTCAACGACCGCACGACTGCGGACATTGCCGATTCACTTCTCTTTAATTGCCTACCGGATGCGATGGTCATCGGCGGTTCGGCTGCCGGCCGCGGCGCTTCGGGCGAGCTTGCCGATGAAGTCCGCGAGCGTGTTGGCCAAGTACCTGTGTGTGTGGCACCGGTTGTCGCGAAAATACCGTGGCTGACGTATTTGCTCACTACGATGGCGCGTTTGTCGGCACGTGCTTAAAGCGCGATGGAAAGCTGGATGCCCCGGTTGATGTTGAGCGGGTAGCTCGTTTTATAGCTGCCGCTCGCACGGCGCGAGGGGAGTAGGCACCTATGGCGTTCTATCTGGGTATTGATATTGGGACAAGTGCCTCTAAAGGCGTTTTTAATCGATGATCGATGCAACATCGTTTGCCAGCCTCTTGTGGACACGAGACGGACAACCCGCGTGATGGATGGTACCAGCATGATGCGGAGGCAGTTTGGTGGGGCGATTTTTGCCGCTTGTCGCGCGAGCTGGTGGTGCGATCGGGGGTTAACGCGGCGCAGATCGGATGCGTGGGCCTTTCCGCATTGGGTTGCGACTGCGTACCGGTCGATACCGAGTGCAACGCGCTGGCGCCCGCGATTTTATATGGAGTCGATGCACGTTCGAAGCCGCAGATTGACGAGCTTCTTTCCGAATATGGGTCAGATCGCGCGCGCGAGCTTTTCGGGCACGATCCCTGTTCGTCAGATATTGCTCCTAAGATCTTGTGGTTTAAGGAGAATATGCCCGAGGTGCACGAACGTGCCGCGAAGTTCCTGACGGCGTCATCGTTTCTGTGCGCAAAGTTGACGGGGCGTTTTACGGTGGACCGTTATTTGGCGGAGGATTTTCTTCCCCTATATGACCGCTACACTTGGAAGGTTGATGCTCGGGAATGTGCTCGTTTCTGCCGGCCTGACCAGATGGCGGAGGTAATGTCGGCTACCGATATTGCCGGGGTGATTACGCAGTGTGCGGCTGAGGCGACGGGGCTCGCGGCAGGGACACCTGTCTTAGTGGGAACGGGCGACTCTGGTGCCGAGGCCATTTCGACGGGTGTATTTCGTCCCGGCGATATGATGGTTCAGTTGGGGAGCACGGCGTATTTCATCTACTTAGCTGATCATATGGTCGATGATGCCCGCCTGTGGCCAGGAACGTTTATCATTCCCGGAACTTACGGGATCTGCGCGGGGACCAATACGGCGGGTGCACTCACATCGTGGTTGCGCCAAGAGCTGTATCGCGACGCCGTAGAGGCCGAGGGCCACGGTGGCCCCGATGCATATTCGGTTATGGCGCATGATGCCGCCGATGTGGCGCCGGGTGCCGATGGGCTCCTGTGTCTGCCGTACTTTGCGGGGGAGCGTACTCCGCTCAATGATCCGAGCGCGTGGCGTCTTCTTTGGCCTGACCGGAAGGCATACGCGAGCCCATATGGTTCGCGCCGCCTTGGAAGGCGTCGCGTATACCGTTGCATCCCATGTCGACATTATCGAGCGAGAGCATGGACTGCCAATTGGGCGCATTATGCTTGTCGGAGGTGGAACCAAGAATCCAGTTTGGATGCAGCTATCGCCGACGTATGCGGCGCGAGGTCTCGGTTGCCAAGGTTACGGTGGGCGCATGCTTCGGTGATGCCATCATGGCATCTCTCGCAGGTGGCGCCTATGCATCATGGGATGAACTCGCCCAAGTCCTTGGCGTTGCCACAAACAATCGTGCCCGATATGGCTGCCCACGAGCTATATGCGTCGCGCCGTCATATCTTCGACGAATTGTATGCACGCAACCGTGATCTCATGCACGAATTGGTGTAATGCTGCCGAATTGTACTGCCTGCCAATAGGGACTGCATTGTGCGATTCGCATGTCCCTTGGCATTTTTGCCCACAGGGGTTAGCGAAGGTCAAAAACAGAGTGCGCATTTGCTAAAACTACCGACTCGATGCGCTTTGCGTCACAGTTTTTGAGTGAGGCAATGCGCATCGAGGTCCTTGCGAGCGATCTGATGAGCGATTGCACGCTTGTTTCTGTGTTTGGCTCGGTCGGCGCATCAGTCTCGAGCAGTAGACGGTCGAGTGGAATCTGTCGGGCATATTCGCGACCGCGCTTGGTGGCGAGCATGCGCTCGTTCACGGAAAAATAGCAGCCTGCGTTTCGCGCGCGGACGAGTTCGTCCGAAGTGCCGCTAAACCAGTGGAAGATGATAACGGGGGAGTCGGAGTTTGGGATGAGTAGTCCATGCGATTCGAGGACGTTCAGTACGGTTCCCGCCGAACGAACGGCGTGAATTGATATCACGCGCCCGGTAAGAGGATGCTGCACGAGCGCATCGCAGAGCCGGTCAAATGCCTGTATTTGTAGCGGCTCACTTCCAGCAAAGCGCGCGGAAAAGTCGAGTCCGACTTCGCCGATATAGCGCTCTTGGGCAGCAACTTCGCAAAGCAGATTGATTTCAGCGTTGCCATATCGTCCGTCGGCGAGCCACCAGGGATGGAGGCCGATGCCGGCAAAGATATTTGAACGGCCGCAGGCGCGCTTCTTGGCGCGTGCAAAGTCGTGCGGATCGACGCCGCAGTCAAATAGAATCAGGCCCAGCGCCGTTGCCTCATCGGCAACGCGTCCGGGTGAGCCATTAGATCAAGATGGCAGTGCGCATCAAATAACCGGGGCTCCATCTCGGCGCGCTCCGCTAGTCTAGGCGCTGGCCATCGGCGCGCACGCGCTCGGTGCCGCGGCCACTGATCTGACGGATAACCTCGCCGGCGATCATCTGGCCCATGATGGGCGGCATAAAGCTGGCGGTTCCCAGCTCGGTGCGCTCGTGGATGTTGGAAGGGTCGCGGGGCTGGGTCTTTACCGACTCCTCGCAGCTAAACAGCACGTGAAGGCTCTTGATGCCACGTTTTTGCACTCTTTGCGCATGATGCGGCTCATGGGGTCGCGCACGGTGTCAAAAATGTCGGCAAAATGCAGGCATTCGGGATGGAGCTTGTTGGCCCGCCCATGGAGCTAACCAAACGAATGTCATTGTCCTGAGCATATTTGGCAATGGTGAGCTTGGCCGAGATGGTGTCGATGGCGTCGACGACGTAGTCG
>ENA-OQAN01000480-OQAN01000480.1-human-gut-metagenome-genome-assembly--contig:-NODE-480-length-21191-cov-1.738036_pt1 | contig 21191 bp, 31 predicted proteins | sample MGYA00242735_ERZ504527 | MGnify/ENA primary metagenome ERZ504527 (study PRJEB26092, sample SAMD00036230) | human gut metagenome | host: Homo sapiens | study: EMG produced TPA metagenomics assembly of... | reverse complement strand
AGCTTACTTCTATGAAACGCAGCGTCGCTGTTAAGCCCCAAGCTGTTAGCCTGCTGTTACATTTTTGGATTGTTGTACTTTCTTTTCTCATGGAATATCCCTCCTTGTTCGCAATATTGCGAACATATTAGGTACAAAATAGCATAGCGGAGGAGATAGAGAGAGGGGAGAACCTCTCTCTATTCCCACTCTTTGGTTATATCAGGTTCCTGGATTTTAGACGAATCTGCATTGCTTGCTTGGAAACCTCAAAAATGTTTGCCATTTCAGCAATGAGCTGTTCATCTGTCCGACCCATTCTAAGTCGGTAAAAAACATTTTTTGATCTGCGGTAAAGGCATCAGCAGAGCAGAAGCCAGAGTATCTGCCTGGCGCTCAATTATGCCATGACTTTCATCGGAAGAAACATTTCCGTTATATGCAGCAACATCTCCTGTACCGGAGTACAACTTCTTATGTAGTACCCAATGAGCCAGCTCATGGCACAGGTAAAACGGAGCCGCCCTAATTTTGACGGATCACAAAGCCGTTCATCAATTAAGATTGTACCGGCTCTTACTGCAATCATTCGATACTGTCTCTGTATCTGGTCATATAAAACAACGGCACCGTCATCGAAAATTGTTTCCCCTAATATCTTGGGGTTTTTTCTTAGTGTATGAAACTCCAGGATTAGATCAAACTTTGTCTCGATAATGGTTTCGATTGGCACAGGATATGGTTCGCCCGGATAGCAGAGAGGGATCATATTCCATCAGGATTTTTTCGCCCTACCGCCTCGATTTGCTTCTGTACGGATTTGTGGAATTGACAAAGCTATCCCCCCTATCGTTTACGCTCCTTTAGCATTTTCATAAATGTCTGCCATTCTTCATCGGTAGCGTCTACTTCTTTTGCCACACGCAAGGCTGCCCGAACAATATCTTTTTCCATGATATAGTCTGGCAAATCAGCAGATACTGTATTGCGTGATTTTGCAGCCAGATCCAAAAGCAACTCATGTTCTGATTTATCCAAATTCAGAAAGGCGGAGATGCGTTCCACAAAATCTCCATTGGGTGCAGGACGGCGGCTTTGTTCAATATCACACAGATAACCGTAAGCAATATTCAAATGCTTGGCTGTATCGCGTAAATTGAATTTGTGCGCCTTGCGTTTCTCGGCTATAAATGATCCAAAAGTTATATTGCCCACAGCATTCACCTCTCATTTGTTCGACGAACTGCGAACATCTTGCTTATATTGTATATCGAACATCCGTTCACTTCAAGGACAAAAATTCCATTTGAAAAGAGGTGTTAAAAATCAATAACACCTCTTTTGCACTATATAAATTCCTGAGCGATTTGCTGCATTTCCGTAATGCACTCTTTGGGAGAGAGAATTTTTTATTTTCCCTTTGAATTTGAATATCCAGCCATAAAAAGTTCCACTGGGGTTCACTTCAATTTTTGCTGTGAAGTGCGCGTCATCATATCTCTCAACAGGGGCATCTTCTCCATAATGATCTATGATTACTCTCATCAATTCGTTTTCACATAGAAGGGTTACTTCCTTCGATGACTCCGATGTAAACATATCAACCATTTTGTTGTATAGGAGGCTACATCAAATCCCTCTATCGGTATAAAGCAAGTTTCAAGATTTTCTATGCTTGTTAGACGATCTACACGGAAGTGAGCAATTTTCTGATGCTTCAGAGAAAATCCAATCAGATAATAGTGGTCATTTTTCCATTCAAGCGCATAAGGATTTACGACATAATAATATCCATCGTGCTTTAAGATTTTCTTTTTTTCCTGAGTATATTCATAGTATTGGAACCGAATTTGCTGATGGTTTCCAATCGCTGTTTGGATATTATCAATGATATAGTAAACCTTTTCATTATGCGGTTTGACACGGCTGGATAAAGCAGCAAATTTTTGAAGCTGCTCTGCCTGATGTGTGCTGGCTAAACAGCATAATTTCTGCACCAGCTCCTCGGATTTCTTGGCAGAAATAATCTTTGAGGAAGCTACTGCGTCTGTCAGCATTTTTAGTTCTGGATACTCAAACAGTCGGCTTCCCATAAAATATTGGTTTTGGGTACTCTTGACCACCACAATATCAATCCCTGCATCGATCAGAGTATTGGTATCCGCGTAAACAGTCTGCCGCACTGCCTGAATTCCTTTTACATTCAGATGGGCAATGATGTCAGATACTGTGGCGGGATGATTTTCGTCGGTCCGCGCATAGAGAAACCGGAGTAATTCCAGTATCCTCATATTTGTTGAATTCTGCATACTTCACCTCCTCGATTCTTAAAATGGCCTATTTTGTATGGTGTCCAGCCCCAAAGACCAGAAGCAGGGCGACAGCACAGAGAAGTAGGCCAATCCAATTTCGATCCATAATCAGCTTGATTACCGCCACAAGCAGCAGTCCGCCCACCAGGAGCACAACGCCGTTCATTCAGCGTCCTCCCGAGGCATAGTTCCCCATGTGGATGTCCAGCACCTCTCTGGGCGGCTGGATCAGAGCGTCCTCATACTGACACTTCCACTGAATCTCTCGGCACATCTGGCCATCCGCCACGCCGTCTATGGTTTCCCCATCCTGAATGGGGTTATCATGCTCCAATATGTACGATGCCACATTGTAGGCGTGGTTTACCACCCAGTTGGGTCCATGTCGTGGAAGTGGTACTGGAGGTCGGGCAGGAACAGGGTGCTCATGCCCACCGTGTCGATGAGCATATCTTCGGTACCCTCAATGTTAAAGAAGCGGACATTGACGCCAAAGCGGATGAACCGATCCGGCCCCTCGATCTGGTGGGAGCGCACATCCTCCGCCAGAAACAGCTTGCCGCAGTTCTGGAAATAGAACGCCTCACAGGTGGGGTACAGCTCCGCCAGAGCCTCCAAAAAGTCGGCATCCAGGTTGGCACGCTCCAGCGCCGGAAGCGCCGCTGCCAGCATATCGGTGGCTACCACCTGATATTTGCACTCCCGGAAGATCCGCTCCCGGTCCTCCTGGCAGTCCCACATCTGGCTCATCAGGAAGGCATCAAAGCCTTTGCCCTTGAACTTGTCGCATTTCATCACCATCAGCTGCACCGGGCATTTTCCGTCCTTGAACTCTGCAATATGCTCCTGTGCGGCAAAGCCGGCCATTTTCTTATCATAACAGAAGCACTCTGTTGATCCGATGTGCTTCTCCATTATGGCAGTCATTTTTTCTTTATCCGGCATTTCTACCGGTTCTTTGAACAGCATCTGAATGAGATAGGGGCCTCCGGGCTGGGGGCCTTTTTTGTCATCCAGGTTTTGCTGGAACACTTTATTGCTCATACTTATTCCTCACTTTTCCTGATGGCATCTTCGATCTGTCTGCTGACGGTGTCCATATAAAGATACACCCCATCCCGATCACAGTGGTACAGGTTTGAGTAGCTTGTACTCTCATTAGGGCGGATAGGGTTAGGCTCCACCACCTCGGTAGCTTCCAGCAGACCGACACTCAGTTCAGCCGCGGCAGTGAGGGCCTTTTTCAGCACAGCAAGCTGTCCGTTGCTCCAAATCCTCTCCAGATCTTCACACACTTTGGGGTCCTGCTCCAGATTACGGAGAAGTTGCACAACCTGCTTCGGAGACAGGTAGACACCGGCGCAGTAGTTTTCAATGATCTGATTTTCTGCCGGATTTGGAAAAGCTGTTGGCACCACCTGTTCCCATGAGGTAAAGTAGCGCGCATATTCTGGCTTCTCCTCTATCAAAAAGGAAAAACCGCTCCCTCTAGTGTAATAGTAATCCCGGAAAAAGCCTGGATCACCGCAATATAAAAGCCGTGGCTCTTGTCAAACAATTCATCCGGCTCTGTCCCCGCACCGACCCGCAAGGTATCCAGATATTTTTCCGCATAGAAATCCTCTATCCCATTCTGTGCGGCAAGAGCCAGCACCTTTTCTTCCTGCCCCTGCTGGACCCAGGAAAGCGGGGTAAAATACCATTCCTGCATTTCTTCTGGGGAAATCGGGTGAAAACTCACATCGTATCCCATAAAATCCTCCTTTCACTCACACTCAGGCGATTCCTCTAATGAACCGATTATTTCCTGTAGTTCAAAAAGCGCATCTTCTGCCTGGCGGCCTGTTTCCTCGCCCCAAAACCGATTTCCCCCAGCTAACTGATCAATTAGATTAAATATGGCGACTGCGTCAGGGATGGGGATAGCTCCGCTGCCTTCCATGCTGGTTGATTTTCAAGAAGATAGCTTTTATTTTTCCAAACAACTGCACCTGAAATGTGTTATTACAACGCAGTTCCACAAGAAATCCATTTTCGCCATAAACTATATCTGAAAAATTTGTATTCAAATATTCCTTCATAGACATATCCTTCTGCTCAATCCCACCAGAAGTACCAGACGGTAGACTGCCTCAGGACATCCGCCAGATTGCCCACAGTGGGTCATCCTGTTCTTGATCCACGATGTCCGGGCAGAAACCGTACTGCTCTGCGGCGACCTCCATGGCCTTCTCCTGGGGAAACAGGGGCCGGGAGCAGGAATTCCAACTCATCGTGGCTCATTGCAGCGGGCACCGCCCCATGCTGCTCAAACCAGTATTTGGCCACCGCCATCAGTTCCGGCGTGTCTGGGCACTCGTTCCAGTTTCCGAAGGGCAGCCAGGCGAAGAGCTCCCAAGGGTTCTTCACGGGGATTTTAGCCAGAATGAGAGGATAGGTCATATCATTATCGGAATTCCAGTAGCTTGAAAAACGACGGTTATCATATCCGCCCTCCATCTCGCCCAGGACTTCCTCATCCCAGTCCATATCGTCATCCTCAGCTTCTTCCTTGCGCTGGCCGGTCAATTCCTCCAAAACTGCCTTTCCGTCCTTGATGGGCGCAGAGAGCATCTTCTTCCGGTACTCCGTTACGGTTTTGAGGTCAAATTCGTAAATGTCCGCATCATTATCCGGGTCGGCGTTCATCACCAGACATTCCAACAGCGTTTCGTCATCCGCCTTAATGAGAACCGGCACAAAGCCCTCTTTGAGACTTTCCCGTTTGGCATAGTTATATGCCGACATGATGGGGTCATCATCGTCATTGAGGGGAAATAGGTACATTCACAGTCCAGATACTCCATGATGGCCTGAGCCACCTCGGAAGGTTCCAGAGTGGCCTCATCGAAACTCTGTCCCTGCCAGTTGACGAACCGTTTTTCCATGACCTTTGCCATAGCCTGGTAATAGTTTCATCAAAGGGAATGAACAGGTAGGCTTCGTCCTGGAACTTATCTGAATAATATTGCTCTGAGCCAAAATATTCTAAGGCATAGTTGTCAATGTCGCCGGGGAAGTAAGGGCTGTCTGCTCCCCATAGTAGTAGGAAGCAAATGCTCGGCCAATCTTATTGAACAGCGGGCCGACCAGCTGCCCATCCAGCTCATCCCGGATAAACTCACGCAGATCCACATTGGCAGGATCAGCTTTTACCTTTTCTACCACAGATCCGTACTCAGCGAGGAATTCTTCGCCCACTAGGTCATGCTCCATGCACCAACGCAGGTAAATGGCCATGTGGTTGTAGGCGTTGATTTCATCCACCGGCAGGTTCTTTTCTTCAATGGTTTCCAGATGCCATGCAGCATCGTCCATTTCCACCACATAGTCATCTTTTTCATCCCCGCCAAGGGTGCCTCTGGTGATGGCATTCTGGCGGGTGGGATTAACCACAAAACTGATGCCTGCCATTTTTTTAAGCAGAGCGTCCGCATCATGCTCCATCTTATACTCCATCTCATTCCGATAGAGCGGGATCACCTGATAGAAGTTGACCTCCTCGCCGCTCGGCAAAGTGCAGACTTCACCTCCGTTCCAGACAACATCCTGCGGACCTACCAGAAGTGCGGCGCAGAGTTCCGTATCCTCTGCAAACGGCGATTGCTTATCCATTGTGTGGCCAAAGCCCAGCCAGGTATCGTTGGAAATAGGCAGGCGTGCCAACACTTTCAAGAGACCAATCGGCCAGTACCACCGCTCATCCTTCAGGGATTCCTCATCCAGTTTCCAATCCGGTGGCAGAGCGATGGCCAGCTCTGCTCGCTCCAGCTTGTATTCCGCCAGTTCCTCCGGCACATTCATCCGGTGAGCACCCATGCCATCGTTACCAGTGTGTAATAGTCCGCTCATCAGAGGGAGGAACAACGCAGATGTCCACATGGATGTCAGGGGAAACCAGTCATGGAACACATTCTCAAACTCACCAAAGGTGTTTTTGATGTGCTGCTCTATCGCAGACATCTCATCCTCCGAATAAACCTCCGGCTCGCTGTTTTTTCTTGAGGACCAGAAGGCATCCGCCTTCGTGCCGTCCGGGTTCAGGAAAATCTGAAAATACTGATCGTCTCCCGGCTGTTGATAGACAAGACCAATGCGGCGGGTCTGGTCCACAAACACACCTGTTAGAATGCCCTCTGGTTCTCCTTCAGGGGTGTGGGTTAGCCATTCACCGCTGTCCAGCCGTTCCTTGAGCTGCCGCAGCCAGTCGGTTCCCATCTTGGAGAGTCCAGCTTCGTTCATACGGAAGGAAAGCTCCACAAGATGTTCCTTCACCGGGTATTGGAATTCACAGCAGGGGAAATTTTTCTTATAGCTATACCGCTCTGGGTGGAACAGTTCATAAAATTCGGCAAGTCCCGCTTCGTCCACCCGAATGCAGGCTATGGCGCATTGTTTATCATCCGCATTCTCGTCCAGTCCCCGCTGGAGCGTTTGGTCAGCATCGGGATTGATCCAATGATATTCCATCTGTTCCAGGGTGGCTCCGGCTTTGATCTCTTTTTTTAAGGTCAGGAACTCATAATCTCCCGGTTCCAGTTTTAATCCTTGCTTGACGGCATCCAGCGCACCGGATTTATCGCCAAAATGCGCCCGTAGCTTGCCAGATGGAGCCAGATCCAGGGGTAGTCCGGCTCCTCCAGAGCGCCCCGCTCCGCATATTCCAGTGCTTCTTCCAGCCTGCCGCAATACATCAACGCCACAGAATACCGGTAGTACCAGGTAGCGCAGCCCGTGGCGTTTTTCTCCGAATCCTTCATCCATTCCGCAGCGCGGTAGTAGTGGATGTAATCGTCCAGGTTAAGGCAGGCAAAGGCATACCAGAGGGCAATCTGTAAATCCTGGTGAGCCTGTTTTTCGCTGAATCGTCCTTCTTCTACGCCGCTTTTGATAAAATTCTCCAGCCAGTCGAGCATTTTCCCAAAGTAAGCGGCAGTTCCTTCGTCAAAGGACTCCAGTATTTCAATATCCTCTGTCGAGAGCAGGGAGCCGGTTTCCTCATGAATATCAGGCTCCGGTTCTTTCTCGTCCAGTAGCGGCACACCGCCCACATCCCGCCGAAATGCGTGGAAGTGAGCATAGGGCAGGTCGCTTCCCTCAAAGAATGCCTGTGCCGCTGTTAGTACAGCGGGCAGATCCCAGGCGATAAAATCCAGATACCCACAATACAGACCAGTGGCCCCACCTAGGAAGGTCACGGCTTCCTCTCCTGCATCCCGTAGGATGGCATCCCGCAGGTTATCCCGGAAATCCAGAATAGCTTTCACTCGTTCCTCACCGGTAAAACCGGACAGCGGGTACAGGAGGAATCCAGCGGCAATGCCATCCTTGTGGTACTCATCCACATATCACTGCGGGCAGTCAGGTAGTCGTTGATGAGCACCGGCAGGCGGCAGCTTCCAGTATAAACATCCAGCCGCCAGTCAGCCTCCGGGGCTCCACCGGTTTCAGTTCATAGGCAAGATAGCTGTTTTCCAGGTAGTCGCTGCATCCCGCCAGAGAGAAAGTCCCATGCTTTGCAGCAACTCCGGCAGTTCAGAAAGCAGCTTGGCCGGTTCGTCTTTCGGCTGAGCATAAACATCAAACCCAGCAACAAAGGCGATAGCGGAAACTTCTCCGATAGTTTGATCCACCAGCATAGAGAGTGCCCACCAGACCTTGTCTGTGTCCTCTTTCAAGATCGGGGTCAGCTTTTCACAGTAAAGGACCAGACTTACCTGATGATCCTCTGTTTCCTCTGCCACATCTGCACATCATCAGCCGAACTTCGATCTCTCCAGCCCGCAGCTCGAACCCCTCACAGGGCTGGCGGCCTACCCAGATATTCCAATGCTCAAGCACCGATTCCGGGGCCTGCTTCTGGAAGTACACCAACGGGAACAGGCGGGAGCGAAGCCCCTCTGGACTGAGGATCAATTCATGCTTTTCGCCATTGAAGCCCAGTTCAAAGGAAGTATCACGCAGGGCCGTCTTGAGTGCATTCCCACATTTTTCAACCAGTTCTTCGCCGCGCTGGTGTGTTTCGTCAGTATCTATGATTTGACGCAGTTCTGCCTCAATTTGAGAAAAGGCTGCCCATGCTTCCTGCGTCCTTTCACGGAAGTTCTTTTCAAAGCGGGGCAGGGACAAACGACGGCGGCAATCGTTTATGTACTCCTGAGTATCTTTGTCTCCGGGGCGGGCTTTCAGAGCCTTTTCAAAGTAACGAAGGGCAGGGCCTTCCTCATCCAGAAAATAATAAGCGGAAGCGATCCGATAATTCCAGCAGTGATCTTCGGCAAAATACTCCTCATGGGGAGCCAGAAGTTCCAGCGCCTTTTCAAAAGGCTCCCGTTCTCCTATATGTGCAACAGCAATATATGCCTTGGCCAATTCGCTGTCCAGTTCCGGGGTGCGCTCCTCGGCAGGAATCGCTTCCAGGGTGTCGATTACCTTCTGCGCTTCATCCTGTTCAAACCATTGCTGGCATTGTTTCAATAAATCCATATCATGACCTCCTTTTTATCTTTGGTTAAGATAATTTGCCAGTTTTTTCTCCAGTAGTTCTATCAAATCATTGCAGAGACGCTTTACCTTGTCCTGTTCATGAGCGTAGTACCAGACGGTTTCCTCTCCAGTGCGGAGCAAGAGCTGGTCGCCGTCCGCTTCTTTCCAGAACTCTCCCAGCACACAATACTTCTCTCCATGGATGGTCAGATCAAACATCCCGGAAAGGGTAAGGATCACGCCCGTGGATACCTGTATGCCAGCGGTCAGCAGGAAGAACTCTCGCACCTGGGACGGGAATGTGAAGTCCAGCTTACTTTCTTGATTCCCGATTTGCTCCTCAGTGGCGGCGGGCTTGATCTCGTCAGAGGGGTCAAGTACCTTTGCCAACGCCTTGGAGAACTTGGGGTATCGGCAAAACAGCTCCGGGTTGTTGGCTTGAACTCCTTTTGCTTTTCCCGCTGTACTCGCTCCTGCTCCTTGCAGAAAGCGTCCAGCTCGGCCAGATACTGCTCCTGGTAGAGCTTGCTGGCCTCAAATGCTGTGCTGCTCTTTTCCAGAATGGCGATGGCTCCCTTTTGGCTGGTAAGCACCGGAACCCACTGGAAGTCATGCCGACAGGGTTTCAGTTTCAGGAATTCACCTCGATTGAGCAGGGTTTCCAGCTCCGGCTCATGCTCGTCCCACCAGTTTTGCCAGGTTTCGGGTGTTTCTCGTCCCTCAGCCAGATCTATAAGTTTTGCTATCAATGTTTCTTTGTCTATCATGATGTTCATTCCTCACAATCCCACGCGCTGCCAGCCGTCCAACCGCTCATGTACCGCGTCGATCATCCAAACCTCGCCCACACGCTTCATGAGGAAACGGCGGTCAAAGCCGGTATTTTTCTCTCTGGTGTAGATGTAGAGCTTGTTCTTGGTGATCTGCTCCGCGTCAAAGAATTCTTCCCCCTTGTAGGTGCCCTGGGCACTGTATGAGAGGTCCAGAGGCAGATAGCCCGGACGGGGCTTTTCGCTCACATACTTCTCCCAGATCGCCAGCAGGCGGGGCACAGCCTCGGGATCTTCAAACCCAGCCTGCTCCATGTACTGCTCCCATTCTGTCATCTCGGCAAAGAAGGCAGACAACACCCTGCGGCATTCCGACGCTGCCTGCTCATCCAGCTGGACGGGCTTTTTGGCCTTTTCTCGCTGGAACTGAGAGAAGTGTTCCATTTGCTCCTTGGTGAACTGCACATGGACCACCGGCTTGATGTAGTTGTTGCCGGCGACAGCCAACAAGCCCTCATAAGTGACAGCAGTATGGTCGATCCAGATATGGGATAGCTTGGGGATGGAAGCCGCCTGGAGCAGACCGGCATCATCCAGCCAGTGTGGTCAAGGGCCAGCAGGTCCAGCTTACAGCTTTGCAGGGCGGACAGGCCGCTTCCGTCGATTCCGGAGTTCCCGGTCAGCAGCAGGATGCGCAGCTTGGACATGGCGGAAAAAACGGGGAAACAGGCGTCGGTAAGGGCGCTGTTCTCCACGCCGAAGTTGACCATACTTTTATGCCCGGCAAAGGGGGCAAGCAGTTCATCCGTCACCGGATACCCTTTCACATGGAATCCCACCAGGGTGTAACCGGCCAGCCGTTCCATGATCTCTGTGGTCAGCTCCGGAATATCAATTTCTTTTCTCCATCTAAAGTTAGGACACCGTTTTCCCAATCCGCTGTTCGTGCCCGCTTTGGCCATTCCATAGTTTACCTCCTTACTCTTGCGCTCTATCTATTACCATTCTCCACCCGGATGTCTGCACCCGGATAACAGGACGGAAAAAGTCATAGTCATTGTGAATCTCATTATCTTCCCGAACCTCCGGTTTACAATGAGGGGAACAGGGTAAATATCCAAGCAAAGGACCATGCCTCCGCAGATATTGCAGCCTCCGTCGCCGCCGCAGGTGGTCAATGTTTTCCCGTCTACCAACTCTCGCTTATAGGGGTCGTAGGCAATAGACAGGCCAAAGAAGTTAGCCTGCTCTATGTCGTATGACTTACCCTGTTCTTCCTCTTCTTTCAAGTGGTGTTAGTTTCATCTTGTAGTCCAGTCCATCCCCCCAGGGAAACAGGGTTCGGCATCCGCCGCCGCACAGGTAGGCCCACTCATCCGGCGTGGGAAGGCTGGCTGCCAGCTCCCACAACAGGGACCGCTGAAACTCTGGGTAGGTCATTGGATGGCACAGCCACGCTCGCCAGCTATCAGCATTGCGTTCAAAGCGGACCGTTTCGTGTATTTCAAAGCTCTGGCTGTCCTGACCCGCCCACCTCTGCAAGTTCTCCAGCCACTCAGGGTGGGCGGTGATGCGAGGGTCGTTCATGGGTACACTTTCCCAGCCAATCTCCTCCAGTTTTCTGCCCACAAACATGGGGCCAATGGTCATCTGGCGTACTGGGGTCATACCTTGCCGAAGAAATTCCTCCGCAGTGCCCTCATATTCGATTTCCGCAAAAATATCCGCCAGTTCCTCTTGGTTGGCCTTGTCCATTCCTTGGATAAAGCCCTCCCAGCCAAGAATCACGGTATCGCCTGGGACAAAGACAAACTCCCGGCCACCTTTTTCAAACAGGCCGGTAGTGCAGCTCTGTCTCCAGCGGGAAAAGGCGTATAGTTCTTTGAATGTCAAATTATAACGAGTCGCCAGCGTCTGCATCAGCCAGAGCTTATCGGACAGTTTCAATGTATCAAATTGTGGTCGAAATAAATTCTCGTTCATATCAAGTCCTCTTTCAATTTGCTCCGGCAGACTGTGATTCCTTTTCCACAAGGCGAACCGCCTCCGTCAACAGCTTGGGAAGCTGATTTCCTTTCTGCTGTTTCATACTGCTGGACTGGATGCGTCCAATCAAAATTTTGAATGATAGAAATGATATATCTGTCCTGATACCAGCCCATATCCAGCAAGAAACTGTTTGGATATTCCACTTGCAGCATATCTTCTTTTCGTGTGTCATCCAGAAAGGTGACCGTTCCGGTACCAAAATCCACCTTTGACCAAACTTGCACGGCAAAATTCCTCCTCACGATTCTCCGAAATGCTCCAGATACAACTCCCGCACGGAATAGGGACCAACAAGGGTCGTTTCCTTTCGGCCATCCCAGGAATACACATGAATTTCGCCTTCATCCCCAATGTACGCTGCTCCTCAAAGGGTGCGGGAAAGGGGAAGCTTTCTACGATGCTCCAGTCAATCTTGGCTTCAGCCATCAAACTCCTCGCGCTTGAGCCTTTTGAAGTTAAACACCAATGCTGCCCCAATCCCATCGAACAGCAAGTCTGCGTATTCTCTGGGGGTGATGCTCTCGCTTACATTGGCGGCTTTGATGTCCACATTCAGGACCTTGTCGCCGCAGTTTGTCCATATTTTATTGGGAGAGAACCAGGTAGTCCGCTCCTTGCCGCCTACAAAATCCTCACGGAAATAGCTTCTGTTTGCGCTGTCCATCTCGACACCTTCCCGAAGCGGCCCGTTGTACGGGGAAAGCGGATAATATCGGTGTTTTGCTGGGTCAAACTGGTCAAACGAAATGTCCAACAGATACCCATGCTTCTCACTGCGCATAAGCTTGTGTGGCTTCACAATGTTTTCTTCGATGAAACTCCAAATGTACTCGTCCACATGAATAGATACACGAGGCGACTGAATAATGTGATTTTGTAGTGATCCTCTCTGTCCATTCTCTCCGTATTGAACCAAATACGATGAATTTTAACCATAGTTATCCCCTCGCATGATTTCTGCCAACGACACTTCTGTTTCCGCCTAAAAAAGCAGTTCACCGAAAAACAGTCTGAGAACCACGGCAGATAATGATTCAAGCTGTGGCTTGCTGAGAGGAGTGTAGTGAAGGACGATTTCTCCATACAACTCCGTGTTGATGTGGTGTTCTTCCAGATACCGCAGAACTTTTCGGTTGTTCCGCACGATATTTAGACGAAACCTGGTATTATCAAGGCATATTCAAAACAGTCCGGGTCAATCAACTGACCATTGGCTGGATCATTCATTTCCAAGCGGAGTGTTTCCGCGCCGGTCTTGCGGGAGAGTGTAAAGTAGCCATCCTCCAGTTCAAAGGACAGGCAGGACAGTCCTTCCTCATTGTCCAGCTCCCAAGTCATTCTTTTTGCAAATAATTCCATTGGTTTACCTCATAACTGTTCCAAGGTCATTTCACAAAGAACCAGCTTGTTTTTCTCATCGCTGAGAAATGCCCGGTTTCCCCATACATCCAGCACATGGAAGGAAGCGTATCCACGGGGCATGGCAAGGTCGATCAGCACCAAATCTGAAAGGCGCAGCACCTTTTGTTTACCCTTCCAGTCATCATTCTTAAAAATGGGAGACAGGATCAGGCAAGTCCTGTCACCGGAGAATTTTCCGCGCATCCCGTGTTTTCCGGGCAGGCGGCTTAAATTATCTTTGCCCCACAGTTTCTTTTTGAATAGTCCGTTTTCCTCCAGTTCCAGATACCAATAGTAGCCCATGAGAGAAAGACCTGCCGGATTGATGGCGCTGCTTTCCAAAAAGGCATAAAACTGTCCATTCTGTTCCAGTATAGAGCCAATCATAGGATAGTTGTAGTGAAAGTCTGCCTGGGCAAAATTTCCGCCAGCACGCTCTACTGCCGCCAAATGGGTCTGTCGGGTTCCTGCTTTGCTGTATACACAAGAGCCGCTTTCTGCCAGTGTGCAGTCATGGTTTCAAGGTCTACCGTCAGGCTGGTAAAACTGTTGGTCGCATCAGCGGAGTTGTCCACTCGGCACACAATAGGGAAAACGCCCTGCTTCCGGTGACTGCTACCGGCTTGGGAATACCCTGGGCACACCAGTTATCCATGGGGATCGGAATCCACTCTCCATCCATCTGCGGCATCCACCAAAGGGATTTACTGGCCGGGCAAACCAACAGTATTCCTCTGTCGCATGAGAGCAAGACAGGATCTTCCCAAACATCTTGCTGCTCTTTCGGCTCCGGGCTGGGAATCCACCTGGAAACTTCGCCTTTGACCCACAAACGCCGCTGCACTTTTGCGCGAGATGATAGGTCCAAAACACAATTTCATCCTCGCTGCGGGCCACCATACCTTTGCATCCAGTCGGGCTGTATTTGAAGGAAGTTCCCGTCAGTTCAAATTCCTCGAACTCCCAGTCCTTTATCACTTTTAGTTTCGCTTTCATGCTTTCACCTCACAGCAAGTCTACCTTGATACTGCACCGTTCCAGAACCGGCAGCACCTGTTCCGGCTTGGAGGACATGAGAGTAATATGGTTGAGATTGGGGAACTGGCGCAGTTCCGCCTCCGTAATGGTATTAAGATCAAAGGCTCCATCCTCGCCATCCCAGAACGGACAGAGCTGGGTATAAATCTCGCTGCCGCCATCCATCTCAATTTCTGTGACCTCCGGGGCTAGCCGCTCCGGGACAGGGTATTTCTCCAGCCACTTCCGAATCTCTGGGATGGGTTCATACCCTTCCGCGTCAATGTCGATCTTGCGTCGGCTATACTCTCTGGCAAACTCATGTGCATCCAGTTTAGGAGCCAGTAAGCCTTTCTCGTACATCAGGACTTCCATAACCGCCAGCTTGAAGTTGAAGCTGGTAAAGGTGAGCACTGGTTCAGTCGGCTTGGATAACTTGTATTTCTGCGCTTTCGCCGCCTTATTCTCTGGCTCTTTCCAGCTGATCTGTACCATGGCGGAGAGGGCCTCCAGCTTTGCTTTCTGCGCTGATTGCTCCTCTGGAACAGGACCCGGCAAGCGGGTATAAACGGTAAAGCCGCCTAATTTGAGGGTATGGGCAAATCCGGCGAAATCCTTCCAGCTGGCCTCTCGGTAGTCCTTGGACCCGATCCAAACCGCTCCGTCAAATGTCTGCCGGACCGCATACTCTCCCTGTGCCGCTACCCGGACACCAATGGTTTTGATGGTCTGCTCATCTTCGTCCAACCAGCTGTAGTCCAAGTTCGTCCCACAAAGCAAGTGCCTGGGTATAGGACTCTCTCGGCCTGTAATGGGGCTTTTTCGTGTTCCATTTTGCAGGACAATGTGGGCAGGCCCCAACTTTTCCGCCAGCTGCGACAGAGTAAGCGGCGGCGTAAATACCGCCCCCAGGATTGTCAGGCTGTCTTTTTTGAGAATGATTTTTCGCTCCGTGGCCTTGGACGGTAGAAAGATGGGCAGATTCGGGTACACTTCTTTGTACTCCCGCCATTCCAGCTTTTTGGGCTTGTTTGCCGTCCGAAGGAAGCCCCAGAAGTCGATGGGATAACGAAATACCGGCCCAACCCTGTCCCGCCGGGTGACGATGACCACCGTGCCATCGGTGAGTATTCCAATGTGCTGCATTTTCTCCCCGCCGAACATTTCCGGACGGATACGCAGCACTTCACGGGTGTTCCTATTGATGAGCTGGGCAAAGTCATCGGAGAGGATCTCGCCGTTTCCCTGCACCAGCAGCCAGTCCCCGGTAAACCAGCGAAGTTTCAGCCCCTCGCCCATTCCAGGCAGGGGGGCAATTCGGCACCGCCCGGTGTCCATATCCAGTTCCAGCAGGCATTCTTCCATCCGCCCCTTGCCACTGACTGCGTGGATCATGGTAATGCGGCCTGTGCCGGGAACGGGAACGGCCTCGGAGAGATGGTCGTATCCATCCAGTGAGAAGGTGTGTTTTGTTACCTTGCCGTTTTCCCAGCGGTAAATCTGCCCCTTGTACCACTCGTTGGAAAAGTAGACCCGGCCCAGACCGTCTATCGTAATGCCGCAATGGTATTTGGTGCTCCATCCATCTTCCGGCAGAGTCCAGTTTTTCACATCCTGACAGGTGCCCCGGTCTGTCAGTTCAATCCGTGTAGCGTTGGTGGGAGCACCCACCCAGAGGGAATGGTCAGCCCAGCACAGGGTCTGGGGTGGACCGTCATATCCAATGGGGGACGGTTCGACCCAGTTAAGCGTGGCTGGATTCTTGCTCAATAATGCTCGGCCAATAGTCCCGCTGCCAGCGGCCCTGGACGCGGCATAGAGTCCATTTTCTGCGGAATAAGTGAGGCACCCAAGGTGCGGCAAGCTGTGGGCGCGGGTCACCTGGGGCGGACGCTGGCGCAGATCGGCCACACAGCCGTTTTTCCATTCTTCTGCATCCTGGTTTTTCCATTCGCCCGCCGCAAAATCACCCGCCAGGGAGTTGAAGAAATAATCGTACTCATCCTGAAGTATGTATTCCTCGCAGGGCATTAGCTTTCCAGGGTCCTGCTCCTTGGCATGGTCGCCCCATTTTCGTCCTTGCTGTTTCATCAGGTGACAATATTGCCCCTGCTTTTTGCAGTAGCGTTCCCATTCGCTGCGTTCTTCCTCTGGGATCAAGGCAAACAGATACTCGTCCTCATCGTCCAGGTTATACAGTGCCCAGCCGAAGGCAGACAGCTCCTGCCCCAACGCCGCCGCCCCTTTTTCATGGGATAGTTTCATATATTGAACGCCAACGGCATCAAAGCGTTCATCCAGCAGCGCCGGGACCTGCGCGCCCCATTTTTCTCGCAGTTCCGCCAGAGTGTCCTGTACGGCTCCGTCAAATTTCAAAATGTCCAGCGCATCATCTATGATTTGTTTGAACTCTGCCATAGGGTAGTTTCTCCTTTTCCCATTTCCTACATCATAGCAACAGCCATGTGGTCAAAGCACTGATTTCCTCCCGCAGCAGCTGGGACTTCCCAGCGGCGGCAAAGGCTTTTTGGACACCGCCATAGCGCCGCTCGGAGCGATCCGCCAGCTGGAGCGCGGCTGCCTCCAGATTGGGAATCGCCATCACAGCATCTGCCAGCGCCTGGGCGGAGAGTTTATCCCCGATTAGAGAGGCGGCAAAGTAGCGTAAATGGCTGTGAGAGAGGGCGGACAAATCGTTTAGTTTATGCAGCTCATAGAGTTTCAGGGCATAAAGGGAAGGAAGCCCATCCAGAGCCGGTAGTTTCTGCACAGCTGGTAGTGACTGGAGATAGAGTTTCTGAAGCCGGGTCGCTGGAGTCAGGAAAGGGGCAAGATCTTCCGTTTTCCGCATTTCCTCCAAATGGAGATAGGTAATGCTGGTGAGAAGTGGGGTGATGTCGCCATTCTTTTCCCCACGCAGGTGGAGAACACGCAGGCCGGGGAGAGAAACATTGTCCCAGGAAACAGGGGCCGACAGCCATAGGGACAGTGTATGAAGCTGCTTTAGCCCGGAGAGAACTTCTACACCCTCACACTTTTCCATTAGGGTTAGTTCCTCCAGATTGGGATAATCTCGCAGGAAGGACAGATTCACCTTCCGCTCTCCCGTCACAGATAGGCACCGTACCGCATCCGGCTTTCGCCCATTCAGATCAATCTTTTCTCCGCCGCGCCAGAAAACTGCGGTGCAATATGCCTGTTCCATTTTGCTTCTCTCCTTATTCTGCTACCAAAACAGTCCTGTTGTACTCATGCCAGTTCCGCATCCAGAATCTGCACCTGTTGCCCTTTTTCATTCACATAGTAAAGTGCAATGTAGTCGATGCCGTCCCGCTTGACCTGCTCCCAGGGCATCCGCTCACCGTTGATCAGTTCTACGGTATCCGCTTCGTCCACCTCAAAGTCCTCTTTTTCGTTCTCATAGTCGTTGCCGCAGCCCAGCTCCAGCACCAACTTGGAGGCAGGGATTTCATACCGCTTGAGGGGGCGGTGTTCCAGTTCTGCCGGATCATGCTCATCGCAGAACAGGTTGTTATAGCCATGCCGCCCGTTGTCGAAGATGACAAATGTCTCGCCGCTCTCCGGGTCACGGGCTGCCACCAATCCAGGGGCCTCGTCGCCATCTATGATATAGGGTTGGGGCTCTCCCTTCACCGTGAACAACTCTCCGTAATACCAAACCTCCAGCAGTTCATTTCCAGCAGAGGAGCAGAGGGTCACGGTGGGCAGGCGCTTTTGTGCCTGTTCCTTAACATGGCCCTCCAGCCAGGTGGGAATTTGGGGAAGGGACGCCCCTTTCTCCTGGTTGGCGGGCGACGCCTGTGCATCGTTCCACGGCTCCATATCCAGGCTGATGATCCATCCCGTATAATCGCTGTACTCCATTGTGGTGTGCGCCCGGATATAATCCTCGCCCCAGAGGGCCACATCCGCTTTGCTGTACCAGGTAGTCTGGGTTACGCCGTCCTCATTGGTAACATCGCAGCAGAGATAATCTTCCGCTTTTCCGTTTCTCAGTGCTACCATACGGAGGATTCTGGTGTCTTCAGGGGTGATGTCTCGAAAGTTTAATGTTAATGCCATTGGGCAGCCTCCTTGTAGTAAAAGATTTCGCAGATCTCTTTACGCATCCTGTGATCGAAAAATTTCAGAATACCGCTCTTTCAGTTCCTTCGGAGCCGTCTTAATGACCTTGCTGCCGCCGTTTTCAGAGGCTTGCCCCCAGATGGCCCCAGAGCAGGCTCTGCCAAGCGATGGCCCGGAATTTCGGGTCTTCGTTTTCTTCCGGCAGGAGATAAGCGGAAAAGCGGCGCTTGACTGCCAGCAGTGCATCCAGGCTTTCCCCATTGGCTATCAGGCTGCGGAATTCTCTGGCAGGCTCCAGCCACTGCATAGATAATGCGCCCCGCACCAATACCCCCAGCGTCCATGGTTGGAACCCAAACTTTCGGATCAAGGCATGAAGGAATTTCCCTTGCAGAGGAGTGCTCGTCATCGCAGAGATCCAGATACTCCGTCACCAGCGGTGCCCACGGTTCTCCCTCCAGCCCCAGGGCAAACACGGCGAAGGTGCCGGGCATCGCACAGGCTTCATCTGAGAGGTTTTGGTACCACTCAAATTCCCGCATAGCCAGACGAGCGTATCGCGCCATAGCCGGATGCAGATTGGGGTGTTGCACAGCACAGGCAAAGAGCTGATTGACGCCTTTTTGGGCAGACCGGGAATGCAGATAGAGTTTTTCCTTCCCACGGAACTCCACCGAGTAACTGCGGGGAAATCCCTCCTGCTCCAACACCGCACACAGGTAATCCAGAATTTCAGCATAGCACTCCTCCGTGGAGTCCCTGGCGGTGATGCGGATGGTAGCAAACACATCATTGGCCGATGCGGTGAAATGCTCCGTCTTACGCCGCTGGATGTCCTTTGGCAATTTGCCGCTGCCAGCTGTTTTCAGCTGCTTCACCATATCCGGGCGAAGCTGGGAAACCAGATCAAGGTAGTGTTCGGTTATAATCGTATTATCGCTGGCCCCATACACCGTATAACAGACCGCCACATAGCAAGTAAAGCGCAGCAGATTCTCGTCCACATCCTCCGGCCGCAGCTCCAGCCATGCGGTACAGAGCGGGAAAGGCGAAAAGTAGTCCTCATTCTCTCCAATCTCAAAAAACCTCTCCTGCACCTGGTGTTTGATGTATTTTCCCAAGGTGTGGCTAATCTCCCTCCAGCCCACCAGCCGCCGCAGGCATCGCAGAATGTAACAGCTTCCTCATAGGGGAATCCCTTCAAAGGCAGTTTGGACAGATACCGCTCCAGGAGCTGGCTGGGAAGAAAGGGCGTTCCGCTTTGGTTCCGAACGACCACCGGATAGCCGGAATGGTTTTCTTTTGCAGTTCCATCCAACACATCCTGGATGCACTGATCGGCGTGTTCCAGCACTTCGGGGTTCGTATCTGGTTTCTGGATCAAATAATAACGACCTTGTACGCCGTCGCGTTTCGGCAAACTCATAGCAGGCCACCACTTCCTTCCAGGTTCTCCGTTATCGGAATAAAAATCTGTCGGTAAAGTTCCTTCAGTTCCTCCGAAGCTGCTTCCACCACTTTCTGACCACCCTTGGCGCTGGCTTTGCCCCAGATCACATAGCAGACCGTTTCCCATGCGTATTGCAGCACTTCCTCCGGGCTGGCTTCTGTTTCTTCTGCGGGTTCCTCGTCATCATCGTCATCCTCGTCGGAGGAAAAACCGCTTGGAACGATCTCAGACAGGTGGATTTTTGCCTCCAGCAGAGCGTCCAGGCTTTCTGCGTTTGCCATCCACGCGGCATAGTCCTTGGAATACTTCATGTTCTGCATGGACAGCACCCCACGGACAAATACAGGGACGGTATCGGCGGTAAATCCGAACTGTTTCACATACTCCCGGAGGAATTTTTCCTGTAAGTGGAGTGCTCATCATCACAGAGATCGAGATAATCCCATACCAGCTGCCGCCACTCTTGCCCCAGCATTCCCAGGGCGAACACGGCAAAACTTCCGGGGAGCGCGCACTGCTCATCGCTGAGATTGGTGTACTGCTCATACTGCCGCATGGCAAGCCGGGCGTACTGTTCCATCAGGGGGTGGAGGCCGGGGTACTGCACGGCACAGGCAAAGAGCTGGTTCACTCCCTTTTTGGGCAGTCCTGTGATGGGAAGATACCTCTTTTCCGGCCCTTTGAACTCCACCGCATAGCTGCGGGGAAAATCCTCCTGCTCCAGAAGCTCACACAGGTAGTTCAGTACTTCATGGCAGCACTCCTCCGTGCTGTTCCTGGCAGTAATACGGATCACAGCAAAGGCATCGTTGGCCGATGCGGTGAAGTGCTCTGTTTTCCGCTTTTGCAGGTTGAGCGGCAACCTGCCGGTCCCATGTTCTTTCAGCTTTTTCACCATATCCGGACGACTTTCTCCACCAATCCAAAGAGGTAATTGGCGTCCAGATACTGAAAGTCCATACCATATACCTTATAGCTCACCGCCACATAGCAGGCGAAACGCAGCAGCGGCTCCGGGACCTGCTCTGCACGAATGCCTGGTTTCAGGGAATACTCCCGATCCCAAAAGTGGTCATCTTCATTGCCTGTTGCATCAAAATACTTCTCTTGCAGCTCCCGTTTGAGCATATCAAACAGATGGTGGTCAATTTCACCCCACCGGCTCTGGCGGCGCAGGTTTTCGCTGAAGGAAATGGCCTGTTCCGCGTCCAGAGTCTCGGCCCGCTGTATTTCGGTCCATGCCCTAAGCAGTTGCCACACCTCAAAGGGTGCACCTTGACTGCTGACCACTACCGGCGGCCAGTGGGAATCATCAAGCCGCGTGATTTTCCCGTCAATGGCATCCTGGATGCACTGGTCAAAGAGCGGTTGCAGTTCCTCCTGTACCTCGGGCTTCATCCAGTAACAGCGCCCGTCCGCACTATTTCGTTTTGGTAAATTCATATCAGGCCACCTCTTTCCGAACAATAAAAAATGCCCCACGCCGCACTGTCATAAAGACAGGCTGACGCAGGACATGAAGAAGCCGCGTTGAAGGAGCCGCATCCACCAGCAGATGTAGTTTCTTCAACAACCAAAATATTTTTTTCGTATCTTAAAGCA
>ENA-OQAN01000479-OQAN01000479.1-human-gut-metagenome-genome-assembly--contig:-NODE-479-length-21236-cov-2.006680_pt1 | contig 21236 bp, 32 predicted proteins | sample MGYA00242735_ERZ504527 | MGnify/ENA primary metagenome ERZ504527 (study PRJEB26092, sample SAMD00036230) | human gut metagenome | host: Homo sapiens | study: EMG produced TPA metagenomics assembly of... | reverse complement strand
CACCCGGAAATTTTCGTAAGGAGGTACGAAGCAAAGGAAAGCTGGAACGGGCAGAATATGGTTTCCGGACCTCCTCCACCCGATATTCAGCAGAAGAACGCTTTGTACGGCTGACGAATTATCTGAAAGAGCACTCCATTATCACTTGCAAGGAATATTGTGCCTTGACAGGGTTGCTGAAAACAAAAGCCGGCAGCGAACTACGCCAATGGAGCAATGAAAAGAAAATAGAAAGAGACGGACGCGCCCCGCACGTGATATACAGGCGATGCCGGAAAGCTGAAAAGGCGTCCTTTCATTTGCTCCCCCCTCCCGGAACCTTTATTCTTTCCGGGTACGGCTGGTAGCTATGAGATACGCCCCCAGCAGAATCAGCGGCACACTGAGCCACTGCCCTATATTAAAAGTCATATCCGCCTCTTCGGCAACCTGCGGATTCTTCATAAACTCCAGAGCAAAACGAGTGCCAAAAAATATAAGCAAGCTTACTCCGGTTATTAATCCCACTCTTTTTTGTAAATGGTATGTATGGTACATCATCCAGGCAGTTACACCGGCAACCAGGCAATACAGCATTTCATAAATCTGAGTAGGATGGCAAGGCAAACCTTCATACAGCTGATGCCACTCCCGGGAACGGACAAATTCAAATCCCCAAGGCAACGTGGTGGGATATCCGAATATCTCGGAATTCATTAAATTACCCAAACGGATACAGAAGCAGACAATCGCCACAGCAGGTATCATGCGGTCAAACAACCACCACACACTTTTCCGGGTTACTTTTTTTGAATACCACATCAGAGCCAGAATGATGGCAAACACCCCTCCATGACTTGCCAACCCACCTTTCCAAATCTTGAATATTTCAACAGGATGGGCGCTATAATAGTCCCATTCATAAAATAAACAATGCCCCAGACGGCGCCAATGACCGTACTGACTATGCAATAGACGAAAAGCTTGTCCACCCAGTCTTCCGGATACTTCTCTTTTTTGAATAAACGGCTTACTATTTCATAAGCTAATATGAAACCAAGGCCCCACATCAGCCATACCAACGCACTTCCCAACTACCTACTTAAATAAGATAGGATCCACATCCCATACAATACTTGCTATCATTGTTCTATTTCTTTGTTTATGAGCACAAAGGAAATAAAAAAAACTCTTCTCCGAAATAAAACGGAGAAGAGATTTTCAGAATATCGTTCTTTTTGAGGAAACCTCTTTATACCAAATGCGCAATCAGTTCCTCACGGTCGCCGCACAGCAGATCAATTACAGGAACTTCAATCATGGTATAACATCCGGGCTGCTGTTTCATGGAGCACGTGCCACGCAAACCAGCACCTGTGCGGTAAGAGCCGGATTATTAATCTTCATGTCAAACTCGAACAACTGATTATGGGTCTTGCCCGATACCCCTTTACGAACCAGGTTAACGCCATGACCCACGTCATTCAAATCGTCCACACATGGAACTTGTTTTACATGTGTCTCGTCATTTACAAAATAAGGATCCGACTTGATGGCGGCTTCCACAGTCTTGAAGTCCGCACCTTCCTCCAGTTCCACATACACCATACGGCGATGGATACCGGTACCCACAGGAATAGTCATGGACAAAGCATCCTTCACTCCATCAATGGCACGGACTGCTACGGAATGCCCCATGCTGCGTCCCGGACCGAAATTGGTATAAGTAATGCCCTTCGGAGCGATGGCTTCCAACAGTGTACGAACTACAGAATCGCTTCCCGGATCCCATCCGGCAGAAATAATAGCGACAGCCTTACCGGCCTTTGCCGACTCATCCAATGAACGGCGGAGAGAAGTGATTTGTGTATGAATGTCGAAACTATCTACCGTATTGATACCCATTGCCAGAATCTCTTTAGCATATTTTTCCACGCTACGGGTCGGAGTAGCCAGCACAGCCACATCCACATCTTTCAATTCCTTTATATCTTTCACCACAGCGTATGCTTCCAACTCGGCAGGCTTGTTTTCCGCACCGCTACGACGGACGATACCTGCAATCTCAAAATCGGGAGCAGCTCCAAAGCCTCCACTACATACTGACCAATGTTACCGTATCCAACCACGGCCGCTCTTATTTTTCTCATCTTTTATTGGGTTTAGTTTACTATTATCTGTTAATTCGCTGCAAAAATAAACATTTTGCCTCATTTTTTTGTTCACTACGACCTAATAATTTAAAAATATTCTTGCCGAACTTATAATTTAAAAGATAGATGTCCTATTTTTGCAAAGAACTGTAAATTTTCAAATGAAACAACCATGATAGAATATATTAAAGGAGACATTGCGGAGATTACTCCGGCAACGGTAGTTTTAGACTGTAACGGGATGGGATATGGCATCAATATCTCATTGAATACGTATTCGGCCATTCAGAATCAGAGCAATACGAAATTATATATTTATGAAGCGATCCGGGAAGACGCCTACGTACTCTACGGATTCTCGACCAAGCAGGAACGGGAGTTATTTTTGTTACTGATTTCCGTATCGGGCATCGGCGGCAACACGGCACGTATGATTCTGTCGGCTTTATCCCCTTCCGAACTGTGCGGAGTAATCAGTTCCGGTAATGACAAGTTATTGAAAACGGTGAAAGGCATCGGCCTGAAAACTGCCCAACGCATCATAGTGGACTTAAAGGACAAGATCGCCACTTCGGGCGTGGAAACAGTGAACAGTGAAATGTTTGCCAATCCGGCCAATACAGAAATTCATGACGAGGCTGTCTCCGCACTCACCATGCTGGGATTCGCACAAGCCGCATCACAAAAGGTAGTGGCTGCCATACTGAAAGAGGAGCCTGCCGCCCCGGTAGAGAAAGTGATCAAGCTGGCCTTGAAGCGATTGTAAGGGCTATACATGAAACAAGGGACACGGACAATGCGGACTTTGGGGAATCTTTTCAAAATCCGCTTTGTTTGTGTTCCGATTTACATCACTTCTCTTCCTCCTGTTCCTGCATTTTGCGGGTTACAAACTCTATTTTCAAGTTCGCTTCTTTCTTATCTTTACGGATTTGTTCCATGCCGGACAGGATGCGCGCCAATTCTGTTAATTCTGCAATCGCCTTACGGTCATTGGGTTGCATAGCCGTTTTATAAGTACGGTCTCCGATAAACTGAAGTTGAATATTCTTATCTTTGTTCGCTACAATAAAAGCGATAACGCCGCCGTCTTCCCCCATCTTATAATCGGCCTTCTCGATTGCACGGCCCAAGTCAGTGGTTTCATAGCTGTCTTTCGAGGCGGGAGTTTCGGCAAAGGTATCCCCCACACTCACTTTCACCGCCGTGTGATGCAACGTGCCTCCTGCACAATAAATAGAGGTAAGGGACATTTCCCCCTGCTCGTTCACTTGTCCGCGCAAGAATGAACGGCCTATATTCTTTTCTACCGTCTGGGTAGGATAAAAATAGTTACCCACCTCCTGATATGCAGTATCTTTCTCAAGAACAAAATTACCTTTGACGGAATCCAGCTGAGCTTGTCTCACCACCATCATGCTATCCAGGTAAATCAGACTTTTCTGCTGTTCTTTCAAATCCACCTGCTGCATCAGCTTGACTCCCTGTTTTCTGGCTTCAAACGCTTTCGGATAAAGGATGCGGATACTGTCTATCTGCAATTTGGCCTCATTAAAGTTCTCTTTTTCCAAAGCCGCTTCAGCCTTACGCAAATTTTCTTGCGCTTTCTTCTCGCCGCCATCATCACAACCGGCCAGCAACAAGGCAAATAATGCTACTAATCCTATCTTTTTCATGTACTTGATCATTTTATATGCAGGCAAAAATACAATTTAATTGCGTGATTTCTCCTTATCCTGCGCAAAAAATCGTAAATTTGCCCCTCTTTAAGATGAATATGGAACTAAAAGAACATTTTAATAATAAGATATTCAAGTTAATCTCCGAAACGGCAGACGAACTGGGATTGGAATGTTACGTTGTAGGAGGTTATGTACGAGATATATTTTTGGCACGTCCCTCTAAGGATATAGACGTTGTAGTAGTAGGAAGCGGAATTGAAATGGCACAAGCCCTCGGCAAGAAGCTGGGACGCGGAGCACACGTTTCTGTTTTTAAGAATTTCGGCACGGCACAAGTTAAATACCATGACACGGAAGTGGAGTTTGTCGGTGCCCGTAAAGAGTCGTACAGCCATGACAGCCGTAAGCCCGTAGTAGAGGACGGCACCTTGGAGGACGACCAAAACCGGCGCGATTTTACGATCAATGCCATGGCAGTGTGCCTGAACAAAGCACGTTTCGGTGAATTGGTAGATCCTTTTAATGGACTGGACGATTTGAAAGAGAGAACTATCCGTACGCCGCTGGACCCGGACATCACTTTCAGTGACGATCCGCTCCGCATGATGCGTTGTGTCCGGTTTGCCACACAACTGAATTTCTATATTGATGACACCACTTTCGAAGCACTGTCACGTAACAAGGAACGCATTCATATTATCTCCAAAGAGCGCATCGCCGACGAGTTGAACAAGATCTTGCTCGCCCCCATACCGTCCAAAGGCTTTATAGAACTGGACCGCTGCGGACTGTTACCTTTGATTTTTCCTGAACTGGTAGCGTTGCAAGGAGTGGAAACCCGGAACGGCCGTGCCCATAAAGATAACTTCTACCATACCTTGGAAGTTGTGGACAATATTTCCAAACATACCGACAACCTATGGCTACGTTTGGGCCACTCTGTTGCATGAATATAGGCAAGCCACGTACCAAACGCTGGGAACCACGTATAGGATGGACTTTCCATAATCATAACTTTATCGGTGAGAAATGATTCCGGACCTCTTCCGCAAGATGAAACTGCCCATGAATGAGAAGATGAAATATGTCCAAAAGTTAGTCAGCCTGCACATGCGTCCCATTGTTATCGCAGATGATGTAGTAACTGATTCCGCCGTGCGACGTCTGCTTTTTGAAGCCGGAGATGATATTGACGACTTGATGATGCTGTGCGAAGCGGACATCACTTCAAAAATGAAGCACGAAAACAAAAAATTCCTGGATAACTTCAACTGGTACGCCAGAAACTGAAAGACCTGGAAGAAAAAGACCGGATACGCAATTTCCAACCTCCGGTAGACGGAGAAGAAATTATGCGGATATTCGACCTGCAGCCCTGCCGTGAAATAGGCAGTCTGAAAAGTTCTATCAAGGATGCCATACTGGATGGAATCATCCCTAATGAACATGATGCTGCTTTAGAACACATGTTGAAGAAAGCAAAAAGCATGGGATTAACACCCAAAAACTTATAAGAAATTGACCATACACTATACCAAAGGAGAAGAGTGGGCCAATACCCTGTCACATGGTGTTGGTATCCTGATAGGTATCGCCGGCGGCGGTTATCTGTTGCTTACTGCCATGAAAAGTGGCAATCCGTGGGCAACAGGTGGCATGTGGCTCTATCTATTCGGTATGCTGTCTTCCTATATCAGCTCCACCTGGTATCATGCCAGCAAACCATCTCCTCACCGCGAAGTGTTGCGCAAATTCGATCATGCTTCGATTTATCTGCATATCGCAGGAAGCTATTCCCCCATCATGCTGATAGCCTTGCGGGAAGCAGATTATTGGGGATGGGGAATTCTTAGTTTCGTATGGCTATGCGCCCTCGCCGGGATCATTCTATGTTTTTGTAACCTGAAAGAACATAGCAACCTGGAAACAATTTGCTATATAGCCATGGGATGCAGCATTTTTGTAGGTTTCAAGCCGCTCTGCCAACATGTACCTCCTGTTTTTATTTATTGGTTAATCGGCGAAGGAGTGTCTTACATCACCGGAGCTGTCTTTTATTCCTTCCCCCAATTGCCCTATATGCACTCTGTTTTCCATCTGTTTGTATTAGGAGGAACAATCTGCCATATGATGGCATTGTGTACATTTTATAACCCTCCCATCTTCAATAAGTTATCCGTTTTGGAAAACTTTTATTTATTTTTTAAACAGAAAGTTTCCCAAATGTTATACCTTTGTAGCCGTCCGACAAGGTGAAGTTAACCCCTTCTAAGAGGGAATGCCGTGAAAATCAGCAACAGTACCCGCTGCTGTAATTCTCGTTGAACTGAAACAATATGCCACTACAAAACTATTTGCGGGAAGGCGTTTTAAGGGAGAGATAAGTCAGAAAACCTGCCTGGAAGGACAGCCAAGTTTTTTAAATTAACAATTAATTTTTCCAACAATGAATTACGCTGAGATTTGTATTATTAAGCGTGATGGAAAGCGGGAAGACTTTTCCATCAGTAAAATTAAGAATGCAATCGGCAAGGCATTCCATGCCTCCGGAATTGACAATGAAGACAAACTGATTGCTGAAATTACCATGCGGGTTATCAGCAATTTTGTATCTCCAACCATCAGTGTGGAAGAGATTCAGGATCTGGTAGAAAAGGAACTGATGAAAGTACGTCCCGAAGTGGCTAAGAAATACATTATTTATCGCGAATGGCGGAATACGGAACGCGACCGTAAAACGCAAATGAAGCACATCATGGACGGCATTGTAGCCATCGACAAAAATGATGTCAACCTGAGTAATGCCAACATGTCCAGCCATACTCCCGCCGGACAGATGATGACTTTTGCCTCGGAAGTTACTAAAGACTATACCTATAAATATTTGTTGCCTAAAAAATATGCCGAAGCGCATCAGTTGGGCGACATACATATACATGATTTGGATTACTATCCCACCAAGACTACCACTTGTATCCAATATGACCTGGATGACTTGTTCGAACGCGGCTTCCGCACTAAAAACGGAAGTATCCGTACTCCACAGTCCATTCAAAGTTATGCCACTCTGGCCACCATCATATTCCAGACAAACCAGAACGAGCAACATGGCGGACAGGCTATCCCCGCCTTCGACTTCTTTATGGCGGAAGGGGTACGGAAGACATTTCGCAAACATCTGAAAACTTTAACCGAGTTTTATATAGAAGTAGAAGGAAAAGAACCCGGAACAGAGGCTCTCAAGAATATTGAAGAGAAAGCATACGCCATGACGCGCAAAGATACACATCAGGCAATGGAAGGATTCATCCACAACCTGAACACCATGCATTCGCGAGGGGGAAATCAAGTCGTATTCAGTTCCATCAATTATGGAACAGACACTTCTCCCGAAGGCCGCATGGTCATAGAGGAACTGCTGAAAGCTACCATCGAAGGCCTGGGTACCCGTGGCGAAGTACCAGTCTTCCCCATACAGATATTCAAAGTTAAAGACGGAGTATCTTATTCCGAAGAGGACTATAAGAAAGCCATGGAAAATTTCGAAGCGGCATTGGAAGGCAACATGGAATTCCAAGCTCCCAATTTCGACTTGTTTCTGAAAGCTTGCCGTACCACCGCAAAAGCCTTGTTCCCTAATTTTATGTTTTTGGATACTCCTTATAACAAAAATGAGAAATGGGATATCAAGGACCCTAAACGTTACCGCTATGAACTGGCAACTATGGGATGCCGTACCCGCGTATACGAAAATATAGCGGGTGAAAAAAAGTTCATTAGGACGTGGCAACCTATCATTCACCACTATGAATATGCCCCGGCTGGCCATCGAAGCACGCATCAAGGCAGAAAGTCTGGAAGAATCAGGCAAAAAAGAGGCCATAGAAAGAAAAGCAAAAGAAATATTCATAGAAAGTGTACATGCTTTGTCCGAACTAATCGCCGAACAATTGTATGCACGCTACCAGTATCAACGTACAGCCTTGGCACGCCAGTTCCGTTCATGATGGGGAATGATGTGTGGAAAGCGGAGGAAAACTTTCGCCCAACGACCAGGTGGGGGGATGTATTGCGTCAAGGCACATTGGGGGATAGGCTTTATCGGCGGGCACAATGCCATGATGGCTCTTTATGGAGAAGGTCACGCACATAGCCAGAAAGCATGGGATACATTATTCGAAGCCGTTACGGAAATGAATAAAGTGGCAGACGAATACAAACAGAAATATCAGTTGAATTTCTCCGTACTTGCCACGCCTGCCGAAGGACTTTCCGGACGATTCACCCGTATGGACCGCCGCAAATACGGCATCATTCCCGGCGTGACGGATAATGACTATTATGTAAACTCTTTCCACGTAGATGTAAAAGAGCCCATCACCATCACCGAGAAGATAAAACGGGAAGCTCCTTTCCACGCCATTACCCGCGGAGGACATATCACTTACGTAGAACTGGACGGAGAAGCTCAGAAAAATGTAAAAGCCATAGCCAAGATTGTAAAAGTAATGCATGACGAAGGCATTGGATACGGTTCCATCAATCATCCTGTTGATACTTGTCAGGCTTGCGGTTACAAAGGGGTCATTTACGACAAGTGCCCTGTTTGCCAGAGCGAGAATATAATGCGAATGCGTCGCATTACCGGGTATTTGACAGGCGACCTCAGCACTTGGAATTCAGCCAAGCGTGCCGAAGAGCGTGACCGGGTAAAGCATGGATAATCAGCATGAACTTGTTATTTACCTATCCTGAAACAATAGTCGACGGTGAAGGCATCCGCTATTCTATCTATCTAGCCGGATGCCGTCACCATTGTCGCGGTTGCCAGAATCCCGAATCCTGGAACCCATCGGCAGGTACTCCGCTCACACCGGAAAAAATAGAAAAAATTATCTGCGAAATAAATGCTAATCCATTATTGGACGGAATCACCTTTTCCGGTGGAGATCCACTTTATCATCCTCAAGAATTCCTGGCTCTAGTCAAACAGATCAAAGAAGCTACCGGACAAAACATCTGGTGTTATACAGGATATACATTTGAACAAATACAAAACGATGAAATGTTAAAACCGGTACTGGATTATGTGGATGTTATAGTAGACGGACGATTCGAGCCGGATTTGTACTCTCCTTACTTGGAATTTAGGGGAAGCAGTAACCAACGCATCATCCGTGTGCGATAACGCTAAAAGAAATAAAAAAAGGGTGTTTTCTTGATATATATCATGAATTCACCCTTTTTTATGTTTTTCAGCATCTATTTACTTGCTAATATCAAGAAAAGCCGTACCTTTGCAATGTGGTTGTGAAACCAAATATTAAGTTAATAAAGAAAAGAACAAAATTAGGTATTAAGTATTAAGGTAAAGATTTTAATTTAAGGTATTAGATTTAGGTAAAGAAAGATTGATTTAGAAAGGTATTAGCAGCAAGATTTAAGGTAATTAGAAAAAGAAAGTTTTCAGGAAATTAGTTTTATAGGTATTAAAAGAGTTGTTTTTTTAGGTACAAGAGAGAGGATAACGCAACTGAGACGAGAAAGATGAAAAGAACCCCATTATGGAGGGGGGTTCTTCAGGATGTGAGCGGGTTTGATAAGAACTTTCGCTCTTTTTTTATGTCTTTTTTTCACCACGGGAGAAAAACAATATAAAAAAACGCAGATTTCCGCAAAGATGATTGATTCAATCTTTGCGGAAATTCGTGCCTATCGGCATTGTTATAAAAATGCCGTGTCCTTTTCTGTCATGCAAACTTAGAACAAGAATCGCATGATATCATTAAAGTTCGCCCAAATGAGCAAGGCAAACAATAGAAACATACCTACCATCTGCGCATATTCCATAAATTTGTCACTCGGCTTACGACGGGCAATGATTTCATAAAGCAGGAATAATACATGTCCGCCATCCAATGCCGGAATAGGCAGAATATTCATAAACGCAAGGATGATTGACAGAAAAGCAGTCATTTCCCAAAAACGATGCCAATCCCATACTTTCGGAAAAATACTTCCTATCGTTCCAAAACCACCTACACTCTTGGCTCCTTCTTTGGTGAACACATATTTCATATCGTTCACATATCCTTTTAATGTATTTACTCCTAATTGTACCCCTGCAGGAAAAGATTCAAAGAATCCATATTCACGGGTAGTTTCTTTATAATCGGCCAATGAAAGAAATGTTGCCCCCACTCTCAACAGTGAGTCCGTATGCACGGTAACCGTATCACGCAATCCTCCACGAGAATAAACCATTTGCATAGCAACTCCTTTATCTCCGGTAGTTTCCGCATCAGCCTGCATATTATCTAGTTTTTCCACCAATGCATTCCATGAGTTCAACATTTCACCGTTGACCGCAATCAAACTATCTCCCTTCTGTATACCGGCCTTATCCAAGCCACCGCCCGGTATCACCGAGTCAACAACATTAGGAACTAACGCCGTAACAAACATCGGATCATCCTTTGCTATATCCAACAAGCTGATCTCAGGCATATATACTTCGGTTTCCTTTCCATCGCGCGATACAGTCACTGTACGTGCCTCAGCAATATCACGAAGCATATCCATCCCGAAACGCTCCAATGGTTTTTCATCTGCGCGAAGGAGAATATCACCGTCACGGAAGCCTATTTCCCGAGCACGCTCATTAAATTTCATACCATGAGTCATGTCTTGCAGCGACACAAAAGAATCTCCCCAATGGAATAAAATCATGGAATAGATGAAGATAGCCAGCAAGAAATTCATCAAGACACCACCCACCATGATAAGCAGACGCTGCCAAGCCGGTTTTGAACGAAATTCCCATGGTTTAGCAGGCTGTTTCATCTGCTCGGTATCCATAGACTCGTCTATCATACCCGAAATTTTCACATATCCCCCCAAAGGCACCCAGCCAATACCATATTCCGTATCACTGTTCTTCGGTTTGAATTTGAACAAAGAAAACCACGGATCAAAAAATATGTAGAACTTCTCTACTCTTACTTTAAAAAGACGTGAAAAAAGAAAAATGTCCTCCCTCATGAATAATGACCAATAATGAAAGGCTCATTATCAATTGAAGGGCACGAATCAAAAATGTTTCCATCTAGCTATTTACTATTTTATAATTTATAATTAACATAATTCTCTGTCAACTACCATTTAAGATGACAAAAGGGATAACGCTACCCGACGTGCCTCAGTATCAGTAGCCACATAGTCTTCATAAGTCGGTTCCTTGATATAAGCAACTTTACCCATAGTCCGTTCTATGACATCACTCATACCCAGGAAAGATATTTTGTCTTTCAGGAAAGCATCCACCACCACTTCATTAGCTGCATTCACTATACAGGGCATATTTCCGGCCCGATACAAAGCCTCGTATGCCAATGCCAAATTACGAAAACGTTTAGTATCAGGCTGTTCAAAAGTCAGGTCTGTTATACGGGCAAAATCCAACCGTTCGAAAGAAGATTTCACACGCTCCGGATACGAAAAAGCATATTGAATAGGCAAACGCATATCGGGCATGCCCAATTGCGCTTTCACGGCCCCATCCTCAAACTGCACCATAGAATGAATGACAGATTGTGGATGAACTACCACTTCAATTTGCTCCGGACGCATTCCGAATAACCATTTAGCCTCAATCACTTCAAACCCCTTGTTCATCATGGAAGCCGAATCAATGGTTATCTTCGCTCCCATCTCCAATTGGGGTGCTTCAAAGCTTGTGCTTTGGTCACTGTTTGCAACTGCTCCATAGTATAAGTACGAAACGGCCCTCCTGAAGCTGTCAAGATCACTTTCTCCAACCGGTTATTTATTTCCAGGCACTGAAGATAGCCGAATGTTCCGAATCCACGGGAAGTACAGATGTATGGTACTGATTTGCCAGTGCATTAATCAACTCTCCGGCCACAAACCAGCGTTTCTTTAATTAGCCAAAGCAATAGCTTTACCTGCCTTTATCGCATTTATAGTAGGACGCAATCCGGCATAACCTACCATAGAAGCCAGTACAATGTCAATAGGCTGTGATTCCACAATTTGAGAGAGCGCATCCGCTCCTGCATATACTTTGATAGGCAGATCACTCAACGCCTCTTTCAATTGAAGGTATTTTTCCTCATTGGCTATCACTACCGCCTCGGGCATGAACTTACGGGCTTGTTCTATCAATAAATCGACCCTGTTATTGGCTGTCAGCGCATAGGCCTCATATAAATCAGGATGTTCCTCTATTACCTGTAAAGCCTGTGTACCGATAGAGCCGGTAGAACCTAATATCGCTATTTGTTTTTTCATAATGTTGTTAAAATACAATGTATTTTGAGGGATCAATCGCACGTCCCTTGTGCCACAATTCGAAATGCAGATGCGGTCCGGTAGTTTTTTTCACCGGTATTTCCTACCAATGCAATAGCTTCACCACCTTTCACCGGATCGCCTTCTTTCTTTAATAACGAACCACAATGTTTATATACCGACACAAAATCCTGTCCGTGCTGTATCTGAATAACATAACCGGTTTCTGCTGTATAAGTAGACAAAATCACTGTTCCATCCAATGTTGCCAACACACTTTCATTTGGATTAGCGGCAATATCCACTCCGTAATGCCTGTTCTCCAAGTCAAAATTAGAAGACATCATGCCACGTGTAGGACGATAAAAAATCAATCCGGAAGCGGCATTATTATCATCAACAGCCGTCAGATTATATCGTTCTGATTCTTCATATTGCTTGCGAAACTCTTCTTCCTGCCTGGTACGTTCCATCAAAGAATCAGAACGAAGAATGGTCAGAGAGTCGATAGATTGGACTGTATCAGCTTTACTTTCCCGCTAAATATATCCTGAATATTCATGATATACATATTCTGCCTCGTCACCACTTGTTGCAATGAATCGGCCCGCAAGGCATTGGTCACCACCTGCGCACGTACCTCACTGTTCATATATCCCGGCAAATAATTACGTAAAGGAGTAAAAACAATGATAGTTGCCGAAATCAGGAAAATTACCGTTACGGCAGACAGCAATACAGACACACCATTGAGTTTGGAAACGTGTAGTCCCACAATCTCCTCCAACGTATTTTCATTGGTAATGGTCAGTTTATACTTAAACTTGAAATTATGCCAAAATGCTTTCCTTCCTTTTTTCTTCATCGTGCGCACCTTCTATATTTATATCAAGCCATCAGGTACTTCGACCGTCAGCAAACGCTTTTTCTTATCCAATTTGGTGATAAATTCCTCGTGGGCAGGCAGCAAAAGTTCCTCACCACCTTTCTCAATGGCAAAAAGGACATTCATCGTACTGTCATCCACCGCCACAATCTCACCCAACTCACCATGATTCACATCTTCTACCTTAAAACCAATAAAATAGTTCCAAGTAGGTATATCATCCGAATCTTCCTCCTCACCGACATATTTCTTCGGGAAATAAACCTCTACATTCGTAAACATACGGGCCTTTTCCGAGGTATCCACCCCTTCCAGTTTGACTAAAGCAGTGGTATCTGAACGAAAACGATACTCTTCAATAAAGAAAGGCACGAAGATACCGTCTAACAAACAGACCAAATACTCACATTCCACACGGTCAAAAATATCATCCGTAAAAGTGAATGAGATTTCTCCTTTTACTCCATGCGGCTTGTTGAATATACCAATCTTGAAAACTTCATCTTTTTTAATCATGATTGATTTCTCTAAATTCTAGTAATACGTGCGCCAAGCGCATTCAAACGCTGGTCTATATTCTGATATCCCCGGTCTATCTGCTCTATATTGTGTATGCGACTGGTACCGTCGGCACTCATTGCCGCTATCAGCAAAGCGATACCGGCACGAATATCGGGTGAAGTCATATTTCCGGCACGAAGCTGGAAATTACGGTCATGCCCTATTACAACGGCACGATGAGGGTCACATAATATAATCTGTGCTCCCATATCTATGAGCTTGTCCACAAAGAACAGGCGGCTTTCAAACATTTTCTGATGAATCAGTACACTGCCTTTCGCCTGTGTAGCCACCACCAGTACCACACTGAGCAGGTCGGGAGTCAACCCCGGCCAGGGAGCATCTGCTATGGTCATAATAGAGCCATCAATAAACGATTCTATCTGATAATGTTCCTGCTCGGGGATAAATAGATCATCCCCCCGCTGTTCCACTCTAATACCTAAACGACGAAAACTTTCTGGAATAATGCCCAAATTTTCATGTGATACATTCTTAATGGTAAGCTCACTTCCTGTCATAGCTGCCATTCCGATAAAACTACCTACTTCAATCATATCAGGCAACACCCGATGAGTACAGCCATGCAGACTTTCCACTCCTTCAATAGTCAGCAAATTAGATGCAATACCGGAAATCTTCGCCCCCATGCTGTTCAACATACGACAAAGTTGCTGCAGATAAGGTTCACAAGCTGCGTTATAAATGGTCGTTTTGCCCTTCGCCAGGACAGAAGCCATCACAATATTAGCCGTACCGGTAACCGAAGCTTCATCCAGCAACATATAAGTACCTTCCAAATGCTTTGCGCAAATACTGAAAACACTTCGTTCCTCATCATAATTAAAACAGGCTCCCAACTTCTGAATACCGATAAAGTGAGTGTCCAAACGCCGACGGCCAATCTTGTCACCGCCCGGCTTTGAAATCAAAGCCTTTCCAAAACGGGCAACCAACGGACCAACCAACATGACTGATCCACGCAGACTGGAACATTTCTTTAAGAATTCATCACTCTCCAAGTAGTTCAAATCCACAGTGTCAGCTTTAAATGTATACGAATCAATTCCTGTTTTTGATACCTTGACGCCCATATCACGTAACAACTGAATCAGGTTGTTCACATCCAGAATGTCCGGAATATTAGTTACTGTCACTTCTTCCGAGGTCAACAGAGTGCACAAAGGATCTGTAACACTTCATTTTTAGCACCTTGCGGGTGTATTTCGCCGTGCAATTTATGTCCTCCTTCAATTACAAACGAAGCCATAGTATCATTTTTTAGGAATTAATATTTCTTTCTTTGATTGTTGTTTTGTTGCGGTCTGCGCTGATTGTTATTCTGTTGTGGCCTGCGTGGAACATAAACACGTTGCTGCTCATTCAAATGCAAGTCTTCAGGGGTCAGATTAATCACTCCCTTAGAGTAATCGCGAAGATCATCCAAGATTTTCTGATCCTCCACCCCGTCTTTGTTCCAGTTCAGGAAGCATTTCTTCATGTGATTTGCAATCAGGCTGATCAGCTGCTTTTTCTCCTCACCTTCCGGATAGTCCACTGCCTTTTTAATCATGTTCTCCAAAATACGTCCATAATGACGGTAACGGATTCCATTATGCGGATAAGGCAACATATCGGGTTTCACCTCCAGGCTTTCTTTCTTCACAATTTCATACGGATAATCAATATCCAGCTTAAAATCGGCCATAATAGCCAAATGATCCCATAATTTATGTTTGAAATCGGGCACATCCCGCAAATGCGGAAACATACCGCCCATAATGTTGATAATCGTGTTCGCACAACGTTGGCGCTCAGCTCTGTCCTCGATGGTCAAGGCGTGATCTACCATGTTCTGCACACTTCTGCCATATTCAGGAAGGGGTAAAGTTCGTTGTTGAGTATTATACTCCATATATTTAAAATTTATGTATTTATGCACTAATTTGTTCATCGGCTGTTACAAAAGCTTTTTGGGTTTGGAAGCTACAAACTCTTTCAAATAGAAAGGCTCAAAATAAGCCACATCCTTAAGTTCTGTCTTACCATTTCCTTTTCTGCCAATGGAAACATCCATTTACCTAACGGACGGATGTCATCAATAAAATGAGCATTGGGATGAGTAATCTGCCCACGGCATTTGGCTGCACCGTTACCAAAAAAATAAGACCGGATGTTCATTCAGAAACTCCAAATAGGAATGCTCATCAACAATATCGGCAGCTATTTCCCTTTTTACGCTCAATGCGCGGTCATAAACAGCTGCATAGACTTCCATGCGACGTGCATCTATCATAGGACAGAGCAAGGCATCCTCAGGCAAATCGTGATGTAACAACACCGGCACACACAATACCTCCAATGTCGGCAGACCGATAAGTGGCAAATTACGTCCATAGCAAATACCCTTCGCCATAGAGACACCAATACGCAACCCTGTGTACGAGCCGGGCCCGCAACTCACAGCCACTGCATCCAACGGCATACCATGACTGTCGACAAACGACAAAGCCTCATCTACAAATACGCCCAGCTGCACGGCGTGTGAAGGTCCTTTCAAATCCTCTTTGGAGAACACCGCCAATCCATCCTCACTGACGGCAACAGAGCAGGCCTCTGTTGAAGTTTCAATATGCAAAATACACGACATAATGCTCTACTTATATAATATAATCTGCAAATATACACTTTTATTTATACTTCATTTCCATAAAAAGATTACTTTTGCAAAAAAACATATTAGTTATGATACAGTCAATGACCGGATACGGTAAAGCAACCGCTATATTCGGAGAAAAAAAAAATTAACGTAGAGATCAAGTCTTTAAATAGTAAAGCAATGGACTTGTCTACACGGATCGCTCCTTTATACCGTGAAAAAGAAATGGAAATCCGCAATATGATTTCCAAATCATTGGAACGCGGTAAAGTTGATTTCAGCCTGTGGATAGAGAAAGACGTTTCGGATACAGCCACTCCCATTAACGCCGCCCTTGTAGAAAACTACTACAATCAGATAAAATCTATTTCCGAAATGACCCATATACCAATGCCCGAAGATTGGTTTGCAACCCTTCTACGAATGCCCGACGTACTAACCAAGGCCGATGTACAAGAACTTTCGGAAGAAGAATGGGAGGTAGTCCGCCAGGTAGTGGAAGAGGCTATCAACCATTTGGTAGATTTCCGCAAACAGGAAGGAACCGCTTTGGAAAAGAAATTCAACGAAAAGATTGATAACATCGAGAGTTTGTTAAAGTCCATCGAGCCCTACGAAACAGAACGTGTAGCCAAGATACGTGAACGCATTACAGATGCTTTGGAAAAGACCATCAGTGTGGATTATGATAAAAACCGCTTGGAACAAGAATTGATTTATTACATTGAAAAATTAGATATTAACGAAGAAAAACAACGACTGAGCAATCACTTGAGATATTTCCGTGAAACCATGGCAGGCGGTCATGGGCAAGGGAAAAAACTTGGTTTCATAGCACAGGAGATGGGACGCGAAATCAATACGACCGGCAGCAAATCCAATCATGCGAGATGCAAAACATCGTAGTGCAGATGAAGGACGAACTGGAACAAATTAAAGAACAGGTATTAAATGTAATGTAACCGGTTCATATACCGGACCCCATTCTCATAAGCAAAGAATCAAGATATGGCAACAGGAAAACTTATCATTTTTTCAGCCCCCTCAGGTTCGGGCAAATCAACCATTATCAACTATCTGCTGACACAAAACCTGAACCTGTCTTTCTCTATTTCTGCCACCAGCCGCCCTCCTCGCGGAAAAGAACGGCATGGTGTGGAATATTTCTTCCTATCTCCTGAGGAATTCAAACAACGCATTGCCAATGATGAATTTCTGGAATACGAAGAAGTATACGAAAACCGTTTCTACGGAACCTTGAAAGCACAAGTGGAAAAACAATTGGAAGCCGGACAAAATGTGATTTTTGACGTAGATGTAGTAGGCGGATGTAATATCAAAAAATATTATGGCAGCCGCGCATTGTCTGTTTTCATTCAACCACCCAGTGTAAAAGAACTCCGTAAACGCCTGAAAGGCCGTGGTACTGATGCCCCCGAAGTAATTGAAAGCCGAATCGCAAAAGCAGAATTTGAATTGGGGTTCGCCGATAAATTCGACACCGTGATAGTAAATGACGATTTGGAGAAAGCAAAAGCGGAAGCACTGAAAGTTATTAAAAATTTTATTGAAAAATAAGACGATGATCAAAGATCCGAAAAAACTGGCCCAAAGAATGTCGATACTTTGTATCCTCATTGGTTTTATAGCTTTGGCTGTGGGCATCATTGCAATGGCAATGGAGCAATACATTATTGCCATAGCAATGGGTATTGTCACTGTGGGACAAGTATGGAATTACAATAAATGGAAAGAGTAAGATAAAGACTGGTATTTTCGGCGGCTCATTCAATCCTATTCACATTGGTCATCTGGCACTTGCTAATTATTTATGTGAATATAATGGATTGGATGAAATATGGTTTCTCGTCTCTCCTCACAATCCATTAAAGCAACAAACGGATTTATGGGATGATAATCTGCGATTGGAACTGGTAAAACTGGCCATTGCGGATTATCCCAAATTCCGAGCTTCCGATTTCGAGTTCTACCTTCCTCGTCCTTCCTATACTATACACACATTGGACGCTTTACACAAAGCCTATCCCAACCGAGAATTTACTCTTATCATTGGGGCGGACAACTGGCTTCTATTCCCCCCGTTGGTACAAAGCAAAGGAGATTTTAAAGAATCATCATGTAATGATCTATCCCCGTCCGAATTTCACTATTGATCCAACAACTCTTCCTCCTTCCGTGCAATTAGCAGATACTCCGTTATTGGAAATCAGTTCTACTTTTATCAGACAGGCACTAGCGGAAGGACGAGATATACGATATTTCCTGCATCCGGCAGTATATGAACGGCTAAAAAAATAAAAATCCCCGGGAGGACACAATCCAAATTTCCCGGGGAAAAACACATCAATTATTTAATCTAAAATTCAAAGGACGCACTCCATTAACGCTTTGCCAGCAGTACTTCATTATTTATTAATCCGTCCAACTCCCAGCCTGTCGCATCTTTTTTATATGAGTGCCACGCCAAAAACTTCCCAGCTTCATCTAACGTATATACATATTTCTGCGTAGGGATAAACGCTTTTTTATTCTTGTTCCACAAAGAATAATCAATATGCGCTTCTGTGTCTGTGTACGTAACTTCCATACAATAATAATTTATCCAAGTCGTGCCATTCCATTTCATACTTTTCTTCTCTATAATTTGTCCCTTATCGTTGTATCTGAACTCAAAACGATACTCCGGAGTAAGGAAAGTACCTCTTGTTCATAAACGACCTTAGCCGACACCCGACCATTTTCCACCTCTTCATTTGTAATCTTCACAGGCTCGACTGCATTCAGCGTTAATACACTTGTCATTGCAAAAAGAACTGCCATCATGGCTTTAGTGATCATTGTAGTTTTCATAATGTATTTATTTTTAATGTTTATAATTCGTGTTTATTTGCGTCTCTATTTATAAGACGCAAATGACTCTAAAAACGTTGCAACATGATCCGTTTTTTTTTCTTGAGCCGCTTCACTTTATAAAGTGCAAAGCACATGCCACGAAATTAATCCACTAAGTATCAATAAATAAACATAAAAAAGGGTGTCCGATTATGGACACCCTGTACGTTATTAACGGACAAACAGTCTATTCTTTCTGCTTTTCAACACGATGCAAGACTACCAGAACAACTTCGCTGGGAGTAAATAAGCGGACGTCAACGCGCGAAGTACCCAATCCATTGGTAATAATAATCGGAGTACCTTTACTATTCTCTTTCCAACCAGTCAGAAAACGGTTCCATAAATGGAGTGCTTTACCGGAGAATATTTTTTAAACAAGCTCACCTGCCCGCCATGAGTATGCCCCGCTAACACCAAATTGGCATTCGATACATCTGTATCTTCTGCATAGTCGGGAGTATGCGTGAGCAATATAATAAAATCATCCGCTGGAAAATGCTGGGATGGAGAGTCACCATTCCTTTTTAAATCAAACGGATTGCGTACACCGCTTACTATAATATGCTGACCATCTTTCATCAACTTATAGCTTTTATGTTCCATCAACCGCACATGATTCTTTTGCATGGCCTCCACCACTTCGGAATAGCAATAACCATAATCATGATTCCCCATCACAGCAAATGTTCCGTAAGGTGTATAAACTCTGCTCAAGGCGGTGAACAAAGTGTCTAGATTTCCACCTTTCTTGCTACGATAATCTCCACCCAACAACAGAACATCGGCATGCATTGATTTTAATGCTCGTACCGCACTGTTCAATTCACTCCTCTTAAAACGACTCTCATAATGAAAATCCGAAGCAAATCCTATCCGAAAACCATCAAAAGCGGGTGGAATATCATAACTATAAAAATCATATTGCTTCACACGTCCTACTCCCGGAAACTCGGACAAAGTAGCTGTGGCGCAAGAAGACAAAAAAAATAACCGCTAAAAGTAAAAAAAGAAACTGTTTCTTCATAATCCTTTCTATTTGGAGACAAAGATACAGAATTAATTGTTTTATCTTTGCACAACCTTAATTATAAATAGAAATGGAAATTGTTCAAGTTAACTCAATAAAAGCATGGCTTCTAGCCGCCCGTCCTAAAACATTGGCAGGAGCCGCCACTCCGGTTTTACTGGGATGTGCCTTGGCCTATGCAGACAGCTGCTTCCAAATGACACCAGCATTGCTTTGCTTTCTCTTCGCTTTTCTGATGCAGATAGATGCCAACTTCATTAATGATTACTTTGATTATCTGAAAGGCAGTGACCGTGAAGACCGCTTGGGTCCTGAACGTGCCTGCGCACAAGGATGGATCACACTGAACGCCATGAGGAAAGGAATCGCCCTGACCACAGCGACAGCTGTTTAGCAGGGTTATGCCTATTAGCTTATGGAGGGATTGAAATGATTCCAGTGGGAATTTTATGTATTTTATTCGCTTTTCTTTATACAGCAGGACCTTATCCGCTAGCTTATCACGGATGGGGAGACATACTTGTCATTGTCTTTTTCGGGTTTGTACCGGTAGGCTGCACTTACTATGTGATGTGTCGTAGCTGGACTTGGAATGTAACACTCGCCTCTCTAGCTTGCGGACTGATTATAGATACCTTGTTGATGGTGAATAATTACCGTGACCGCGATCAAGATGCAAAAAGCGGAAAGAAAACAATCGTAGTACGCTGGGGAGCCAATGCAGGGCAACAATTATACCTATTTTTGGGATTGGCTGCCGCATGGCTTTGTTTATTGTTTATTCCGACCGGACACATTTGGGCTGCATTATTACCCCAACTTTATCTGTTACCTCACTTCATGGCATGGCAAAAAATGGTAAAAATCAAAAAGGGAAAAGAATTAAACAGCATATTGGGAGAAACCTCCCGTAATATGCTACTATTCGGAGTATTACTAGCATTCGGCCTTATTCTATAAAAATCATTCCGCTTTCTCTATTAATACAAGTGGCGTAAGCAGAAATACCTTCCTCCCTGCCCGTGAATCCCAGCTTCTCTGTAGTGGTAGCCTTTACGGAAAC
>ENA-OQAN01000476-OQAN01000476.1-human-gut-metagenome-genome-assembly--contig:-NODE-476-length-21308-cov-2.157972_pt1 | contig 21308 bp, 36 predicted proteins | sample MGYA00242735_ERZ504527 | MGnify/ENA primary metagenome ERZ504527 (study PRJEB26092, sample SAMD00036230) | human gut metagenome | host: Homo sapiens | study: EMG produced TPA metagenomics assembly of... | reverse complement strand
TACAAATATGGTGCATCTGTTGTCAGCTTATCTGTAATCTGAATAACATGCATACGCCGTTGACACTTAAAGTTTCTACACTTACCTCTGATCCTTCCATATACTCTTCAACCATGAGATCTCCGGACCTTGAAGATTCCTTACTGTAGTTATAAGCCTTTTCCACAGTTTCACTGTCATAATCTTTAAGCAGATCGATTCCCCTGCTTCCCGAATTATCTGCCGGTTTTATAATACATCGATAACCTGCTTCTTTTATTTTTCCTACTGCTTCCAGATATTCTTCTTTAGTAGATACTTTGTAAAATACAGGAATTGGAACACCTGCTTTTTTTCAGTGCCTTCCGCATTTCTGCTTTTATTTGTTGCTTTCACAGCTGTATCTGCACTGATTCCAATCAAATTCATTTCCTTTGCCACTGCCGCTACTGCTCTCATTGGCATATCCGTAGCAAGTGTCATGATTCCATCAATAGCATGTCTTTTTGCGGCTTTCACTATCTCAGGTATATCAATCGTGCTTATGATTTCTTTTTCGATTCCTTCTGTCTGAAAGCCTACTGCGTCCGGATTCATATCGACAACTACAACTTCCAGACCCATTTCCTTTGCCTTTTTTATCGCTGGAAGCTGTAATATACTTGCTCCCAAAATCATGATTTTTTCATTTTAATATATTCCTTCACAATCCCCACAAAACATCTCACACACATACTCCACTTCCTCATCCGTCAACTTCGTATGCAACGGCAATGTGATCTCATTTTCAAATCGCTTATAAGCATTCGAGTAATCCTTGATATCAAATCCCATATTTTTATAAGCAGTCATCATTGGCAGTGGTTTGTAATGTACGTTGCAGGCAACCCCTTTTTCTGCCATTTTGACGATGATCTCGTGTCTCTGCTCCAGATTGATTCCCGGGATTCTGGTGATGTACAGGTGTCCGGAGGACTGATGCTCTTCGTTGTAATGATCCAGTACTTCGATGCCAAGTGTTTAAATGCTGCATCATATCTGCTGATGATCTCTTTTCTTCGTGCAAGGAGACCTTTTATACCGTTTCATCTGCGCCAGTCCGATTCCGGCAACTACATCGGTCATATTGCATTTAAACCAAGGTCCGATGATGTCATACTCCCAGGCGCCAAGCTGTGTTTTGGCAAGGGCATCCTTTGACTGACCATGAAGTGATAACAGCTGGTACTGATGATAGATTTCTTCATTATCAATTCCTTTGATATCTCTCCATGCCACAGCGCCGCCTTCCGCTGTCGTAAAGTTTTTCACTGCATGGAAGCTGAAGTTTGAAAAATCCGCAATGCTGCCCACTGGTTTTCCATGCCAGGTCGCACCAAATGCATGGGCTGCATCTGCCATTACGATAACTCTTCCGATTGCTTCCTGAAGCTTATTGGCTGGATGGAAAAGCTTCTTTTTCTCTTCTACGATAGAGAAGATCCTGTCATAGTCGCATGGCACTCCGCCAAGATCCACCGGAATGATCACTTTTGTTTTTTCTGTAATAGCTTCTGCCAGCTTGTTATAATCCATTTCCAGAGAATCTTCCTGTGTATCAATAAGAACCAGCTTTGCCCCGACATGACACACCACCGATGCACTTGCGGTATAGGTATAAGCGCAAGTAATCACTTCATCGCCTTCGTGAATTCCCAGAAGACGAAGTGTCATTTCCGCACATGCAGTCTGCGAATTCAGGCATACAGCTCTATTGGTACCGTATAAATCCGCAACTTCTCTTTCCAGTTCTTTTGTTTTCGGGCCTGTTGTGATCCATCCGGATCTTAAAGCCTCTGCTACCTGTTCGATTTCTGCCTCTGTAATATCTGGCGGTGAAAATGGGATTTTCATTTTTTCAACACTCCTTCGTTTTTGTATATATGTAAATTATTGATCAGTTATCAATTCTTCTCCGCAGCCACAGCCGCCTCACTCATCAGCTCCTCATACACCTTCTTATGCAGCTTCAGGTCGGAATCCGCAGAGTGATAGTCGGTACGATCGCGGCTACGATGTCTCGGATCTTTTCGCTGTTGGCGTAGCATATGCTGCCAGGACTTCCAGCTGTTTGAAGAATTCCTGTACGTCCATTTCGATGGGTTTGCCGATGTGGATGAGGTCGTTTGGAGTTTTCTCCATGCCTTCTTCGGCCATCAGCTTTTCTTCGTAGAGCTTTTCGCCTGGGCGGAGACCGGTGTAGGTGACTTTGATGTCTACGTCCGGGGTGTAGCCGGAAAGCTTGATCAGGTTTCGGGCAAGGGTGTCGATCTTTACCGGGGCTCCCATGTCCAGGACGAAGATCTCGCCGCCTTTGGCGTAGGTTCCTGCCTGGAGGACAAGGCTTACGGCCTCCGGAATGGTCATAAAGTAACGGATGATGTCCGGATGTGTGACGGTGACAGGACCGCCTTTTTCGATCTGGCGCTTGAACAGCGGGATCACGCTTCCGTTGCTGCCCAGAACGTTTCCGAATCGTACAGCTACGAATTCTGTGCCGGTTCCTGCTTTCGATGTATGGTTCTCACTTACATATGCCTGGCCTTCGTTGTCGTGAAGTGCATCCAGGGTTTCTTTTCTGTGTCCGCCAAGTCGTGGCAGCCAGTCGGTGTGTCCGTTGTGGCTAACCATGTTCATGCTCTGGACTACCATTTCGCAGAGTCGTTTGCTGGCGCCCATGATGTTGGTCGGGTTTACGGCCTTGTCGGTACTGATCAGCACAAATCGCTGGCAGCCGTTCATCATTGCCGCATATGCAGTCTTATAGGTTCCTACCACATTGTTCTTGATCGCCTCACATGGGCTGTTCTCCATCAGCGGCACGTGCTTATGTGCGGCTGCATGATATACGATTTCCGGCTTATAGGTTTCAAATACCAGTTGATCCTTTTGCTGTCACGGACGGAGCCAATTAGTACCTTCAGGTTCAGGTTCGGATAACTGGCCTTCAGTTCCTGCTCAATGTCGTAAGCGTTATTTTCATAAATATCGAAGATCACCAGAAGCTCCGGCTCATGACCTGCGATCTGACGGCAGAGCTCGCTTCCGATGGAACCGCCGCCTCCTGTTACCAGGATCCTTTTGCCCTTCAGATACTGAAAGATCTCTGACATGTTGACTTTGATGGTGTCTCGTCCGAGAAGATCCTCCACTGCTACTTTTTTCATCTTGCTCAGGGATACTTCTCCGTTTACAAGCTGATATACACCAGGAAGCTGCTTCAGCTCGCAGCCGGTTTCCTTGCAAATGTTCAGGATATCCCGCTTCTGATGCGGTGTTGCCGTCGGGATCGCAAGAAGGATCTGATTGATATGATACTTGTCCACATTGAGAAAAATATCGTCTCTTCCGCCTACCACCGGAACGCCTTCCATGTATCTTCCCCATTTATTCGGATTGTCATCGATCAGGCAGCGTACTCTGGAATTGGTTTCCTTTGCATTCTGAAGCTCCCGGACAATGGTCCTTCCCGCTTCTCCTGCACCGATGATCATCACGTTTTTGCTCCGCTCCGCACGCTCGCTCTTTTCTCTGCGGTTCCGCTCAAGAAGTACAAAACGATAGGAGAAACGTACGCCTACAGTCAGGAAAAACTGCAACATGATACCGATCAGATAATAGGAAGCCGGCATCCGTCCCCAGAAGATCGTGATACCCACAATATGCAGAACGCCAGTGATCACAGTTGCTACCGTGATCTTGATCAGCTCATGGAAGCTTGCGAAACGCCATACACTGTTATACAGATGCATGCATCCGAACACTGCCAGGATGATAATGGTATAGATTGGTGCAAAACTCCTCCACGCGACAAAATAGTCTGTGGGGATCGAGGAATACCGAAAATCGAATCTCACCAGCAGCGCCATAAAATAAGAAAAATTAACAGCTATCATGTCATAGATGATCAGATATATCGCAATTACTTTCCAATGTTCTAACTTCTTCATACTTCCTCCGGTCTGTCTTACTGTTTCTGCATAATCCCTGATGTATTCTTCCTGCTCTTTGTCTTCTGTCTGCTTTTCCCTGGACTTTGTTTTGCCAGCGCCAGAAGCAGGACCGAGAACGCAAGAAGTACTACGATCAGCATGATCAATAAAATCTGCATTTTTTACTTCCTCTTTTATATTTATAACTTATCTAATTTATTTTTATCCCCGGACTGCATCTTCGCAGCCCGGGTCATTATATTCGAATCTCAATATGTATGGATCATTTTGCGCCGCTTCCGCGGAAAACGACCATAACTGTCTTAAACAGGATCTCTATATCCAGCTTCAGACACCATTCGGCAATGTACTTTGTATCAAGCTCTACGACTTCCTCGAAATCCGTAATATCACTTCGACCGCTTACCTGCCACATACCGGTAAGTCCCGGCTTGATGGCCAGACGTTTGCGATGGTGAAGCTCATACTTCTCCCACTCATCCATTGTCGGCGGTCTGGTTCCTACAAGACTCATATCTCCTTTCAGAATATTCCAGAACTGTGGAAATTCATCCAGGGATGTCTTTCGGATAAAATGTCCTACTCCTTTGATGATTCGTGGATCATCATCCATTTTGAACATCATTCCATCTTTTATGTTATTCTGTTTCATCAGTTCTTTTTTGCGTTCTTCTGCATCCATATACATGGAGCGGAATTTATAGATCTTGAACGGACGACCGTTCTTTCCCATGCGGACCTGTGAGAAAAATGCAGGACCCGGAGATTTGATCTTGATGGCCGGAACCAGAAAGATCGCTGCGATTCCTGTAAAAAGACAACCTACCAGACCGCCTGCGATATCCATAGCTCGTTTCACAAACATCTGGCGCGGTGTCACAATGTGGATACTGCTGGAAAGCACAGTGTATCCGCCAAGCTCCTCCACCACCTGGTTCTTGCCAAGAGATTTCATAGTTGCCAGTCTCATATGGATGACAACTCCCATTGCAGAGCAATCCTTGATCATCTGCTCCGGATCGGGATTTCCTTAGGCACTGCAAAAAATACTTCATCGATCCAGTTCTTATGGATATAGGAGATCATATCCTCACTCCCGGCTACTACCGGTACTCCACAGACGGATGCACCCTTCTTGTCACAATCCATAAAGACGATTCCTGCCAGATGATAGGTTCCGTAATTATTCTTGCGGATGGTTTCCACCACATTGTCTGCATTTTCACTGACTGTAACGATCAGCAGGGATCGCTTCTCGCTTTCTTCGTATCTGTGATCCTTCAGGAATTTCTTCAGTGCCTGTCTGCCGCAGTAGCTGAAGCAGGTATAAAGCACATAGGTGATCAGCAGGATCATTCTGGAATAATTGTTTCCAATTCTTAAAAGAAACATATATGCCAGGACCAGAAGGCAGACCAGTGTACACTGTTCAAAGGTTTTCTTCAGTTCCACCAGCATTCCTCTTCGCAGACTCCGCTGAAGCTTTCATTAAAAAATGTGACCATCAGCTGGATAAGAAACATCACCTACTGCCACATTTCGATACAGCTCTGTCTCGTATTGGCTGACCGATCCCGTTTCGGATCCAGTATGCAAGTACAAACGCAAGCTGCAGACACAACATATCGCAAATCGCAAAATCTGCATGTTTTACCCAGCTGCTGTTTTCTTTTTGATACATATTCTTTTCTACGCCTTCCCTCGCTTACATTTTTTGTTGCTTTTATCCCCTCTCCGGTATCTCAGGCACCTAGAGAGGGATGATATTTATTTCACGACAATGGTAAGTACGGCTCCGTTGGAGCTGTTTCCACTGTTGTCGACTACATAATATGTAAGCTCGTAAGTTCCCGGTGCAGCTGTATTTACATCACCGGTGATCTGGATCCTTTTGAAAAGATCACTGGTTGACTCTGTATCATCCTGGATATCCTTTACATAGCTTAATTTATCCAGCGTAGTTCCTACCGGTACCTCTACGTAATAGGTAGTCAGATACATCTTCGGATCCTGCGGAGAAAGCTGCTCAATCTTGTCTTCCTGTGTCTTCTGCGCCTGTTCCTCCGGAGTCAGTTCTCCTTCTGCGGAATCTCCGCTTTCAGCATCTGTGCTGTCTGCTTCTGTCCCATCCTGCATATCTGTCTCTTCTGCAGGCTCTGTGGTGTCTGTGGAATCTCCATCCTCTGTGAGACCGTCATTATCGATCAGTCCCAGCTGCGGATTTTCGGCACTGCCGTCCTGAGCTTCCATGGTAAATTCTTTTTTTTGTTACATTGTTGTTTTTGTCCTTTGCAACAAAGATAACAGAAACCTGTTTTCCGTCATTCTTCGGATATATGGTTTCTACAGTAAGAGACTCTGTAACATCTCCATCTCTGTCATCCTGTGCCTTTACATCCTTCAGAAGATCCTCTTCTGTCATATCGGATGTATAATTCGTATCTTTTCCCTCTTCAAATGTGATCTTCGGTCCTTCATTATCCTCGGAGCTCTTCATGTATACTACACCGGCTCCCATACCAAGGCAGATGACACTAATAAAAACACAAAAAATTTCTTCATATTTTTGCTGCTCCCGGCCTTTCCCACACTTTGATCCGTTGTTGTTATTTTTATGCGTGACGTTTCTTTTTCTTTTTGGATTTCTTGCCCATTTTGGAAGAGTATGGGATTGTACCAAGTACGCTTAATCCAAGATATTTCTCTACGTCTTCCGGTGTCTTTACAGTATCGTTTGTCAGATATACGATGATCACAACAGCTGCTGCCAGAAGGATACCCAGAAGTCCGCCGATCACACCGTTTTTCGGTACGCTTGGGCTTGATGGCTCATCCGGGATGTTTGCTGTCTCTACCACATTTACTGCCTTGATATCCATAACCTGCTGGATATGCTTGGAAGCAATATCTCTTACTGCGTTTGCGATCTCTGCCGCTGTATAAGGATCGGTATCTGTAACTGTGATGGATACTACTCGTGTATCCGTTGGTGTATCTACGGAAAGCTTCTTAAGAAGCTCCTCATGTGTCATATCCAGTTTCAGCTGTGCGATCACACCCTCAGTAACTGTACGGCTCTTGATCAGCTCCGCATAGTCCTTGGTCAGTGATGTACTTGTCTGGATATCCTGATTGGTCAGTGTGCTGCTGTCCTGCTTGGACAGTACCACGATCTTGGTTGTGGATTCATACTTCGGTGTGATCAGAAGCATGGTTCCCATAACAGCTGCCAGGCAGAAAACAATACCGGATAAAATGATAACACCCAGCTTGCTCAGTAACAGGTGAAATACCTCACCAAGATCGATCTCTACTTCGTCGTTGTTGTTAACAGTCTGATTTTCCATTTCTTTTCTCCATTACCCTGTGATTTTCCGGGGATTTTTGATAAAGATCTTCTTTACATATTCGCTCCCCATTGTTTTTTCCATTTTGGCGACACATTTGCCGATCTCCGGGATACGCTCCGTCTTACGGTGTCCGTCAGAACCGACAAAATCCAGAAGCCCATGCTTCATGACTTTCCGTGCAAAGGTTTTTGCCCCGAATCCGTCCTGACCGCTGATGGTATCTGCATTGACCTGGATATGTGCTCCCATATCCTTCAGCTCTGTCAAAAATCCAATATCGTTCCGGGTAGCCTTATAACGTTCCACATGAGCGATGATCGGGATAAAACCATTCATCAGAAGACTTCTGACCCGTTCTTCAATATAATTTTTCTCATCTCCGTTGCTGAATTCCACAAGCACATATCTGGAACCTGCAAGGGTAAGCCGCCGTCCCTTCTTAAGGCATTCCACCATATCCATACTGGAATGGAGTTCACAGCCCAGATAAAGTCTCATGCCTTCATCACCAATATTCATGGCTGCTCTACGCAGCTGCATGAACTGTCTTGTCACAATGTTCATATGCGGCTCAAACATATCGTACCGGAAATGTGGTGTCAGGATCACATGACGTACGCCTCCTGATACTCCTTGTTGAGCATCCAGAGTGATTCTTCCATGTTTCTTGCACCGTCATCCACCCCGGGAGGATATGACAATGAATATCATAAAGTCCCTTCATTAAAATAACCCACTCATTTCTGTTGTCAATGTTTTTTTATTTACTGCTGCTCTCACCATAATCTCCGTAGGAACCATACTTACCGTACTTGCCGTATTTACCATACTTGCCATAGTGACCGTAATTGCCGGCCTTGCTGTAGTCCACCTTGTTCAGGATGGTTCCCAGGATCGGGCAGTTGCTCTTGGCAAGCTGATCTCTTACTTCCTGTACAAAACGGTAGCTGATGGTACCGGATTCAACGACGATTACAGATCCGTCGCAGGAATCTGCTATGATAGCACTGTCGATGATCAATCCAAGCGGCGGTGTATCTACAATAACGTAATCATAAACATCTCTTACCACGCGGATCATATCCTTGAAGAGTCTGTTTCCGAGAAGCTCTGCCGGGTTCGGAGTACGATACCGGAGAAGATAATATGGAACTTCGGAAGTGTAGTGGCACAGATCACATCAGAAAGCTTGGCCTGCTTGGAAAGATAATGAGCAAGTCCCATTACCTCCTGGTCTACTGTCACACGTCCCATCAAAACGGATTTACGCAGATCGGCATCGATCAGAAGCACTGATTTGCCGCTCTCAGCAAGAGAGGCAGCAAGATTAAATGCCACACTGCTCTTTCCCTCATTAGGAGTACAGCTGGTAAGTGCGATCACTTTCTTATCTGCTCCGCAGAACTGGATATTTGTTCGCAGAGCTTTATAAGCCTCATCCATCTGGTGATCAGACTTCCAGTTGCTCAGTTTAACTTTAATCATAATTCCTTTTCACCTTTACCTTTATGTTCTATCTGATGACAGTCTTGCCCTTTGGGGCATGTCTATAGGTTATTATACAATCCTATTTTCTAATACGCAAGTTCTTTATTCGACAGAAAAGTCGTTAAATATGTACAATTTGCCTAATTTTTATTATTTTTTTATTTTCCGTCCCAGAAACAGGATAGATTATTTTTATTCCCTTGTGTTAAAATAAACCCACGGCAATGAGTGCAGCGGTTACAGGAGGAGCCCTATTTTTTGCCAACCGTGATTGGCTGCCATAAGGAGGATATAAACATATGACAAAACAGGAATTTCAGAAACTGACCGAAGATCATGTCCTGCTGCTGGATGGTGCTACCGGCTCCAACCTGATGAAGGCCGGCATGCCGCGTGGTGTCTGCACAGAGAGCTGGGTGCTTGAGCACAAGGATGTGATCCAGTCTCTGCAGAAGGCATACATCGAAGCGGGAAGCCATATCATCTATGCGCCTACCTTCGGAGGAAACCGCATTAACCTCACTATGCACGGACTGGAGGATCAGATCGAACAGATCAATCATACCCTGGCCGGCTATTCAAAGGAGATCGCACCGGAGGGTGTTTTCGTAGCAGGTGATATCACCACCACCGGCAAGATGATGGCACCGGCCGGTGACATGACTTACGAAAAAGCCTTCGAAGTCTATCAGGAACAGATCGGTTATCTCCGTGACGCAGGTGTGGACCTGATCGTAGCGGAAACCATGATCAACATCGAGGAGACACTGGCTGCTGTAGACGCCTGCCAGAGTGTCTGTGAGCTTCCTATCATCTGTACCGTGACTGTAGAAGCAGACGGAAGTATCTTCAGCGGCGGAAATGCCATAGAGGCTGCCATGTCCCTGGAAGCTGCAGGTGCAGACGCTGTCGGCATCAACTGCTCGGTTGGCCCGGATCAGCTGGTATCGGTTATCCGCAATATCAAGGAGAATGTTTCCATTCCGGTCATTGCCAAACCCAATGCGGGAATGCCCCAGATCGATGATCTTGGAAATGCAGTTTACAGCATGACCCCTGCGGATTTTGCAGGTTATATGAAGGTGCTTGTGGACAACGGTGCTTCCGTGATCGGCGGATGCTGTGGTACCACACCGGAGTTTATTTGGAAACCGCCCAGGTGCTTGGACTTCGATAACTTTAATCGGAACAGATATGCTTCCACGCACTGCTTCAATTGAGAACAGCAATAAACCGTGAGTGAAAGATTCCGTCAAAAAATCCTGAGGATCCTATGTGAGATATCAACAGATATCAATATAGAAATTCTCAGGATTTTTATTTTTCCGGATATTATTTCTCTTTTACTGCTTCTTCCGGCCGGTTTGCCTCATCCGCATAGGAGCTGCGGATTGCTTTTCGCACTGGAAGTACACAGGCAGGAACAACGGAAAGGCCGTCCACTCCCATCTGGATAAAAGCTTCGGTAAGATTGGAATCTGCTGCCAGCTCTCCGCATATGTAAACTTCACATCCTGACTTATGTCCTGCCTCTGTTACCATGCGGATCATCTTTACAAGCGCCGGATGATGATCGTTGTATTTATCCTTCAAAAGAAGATTCTGCCGGTCCATAGCCAGGGTATACTGGGTCAGGTCATTGGTTCCTAGGCTCAGAAAATCCACACGTTTTCCAAGTTCTTCACTGATCATGACCGCTGCCGGTGTTTCGATCATAATTCCGGTACGGATGTTTTTGTAAGGAATGTTCTTCTCATCCAGACCCTTTTTACCTCACGGATCAGCTTCTCGATCTCATCCAGCTCTTCCTCGGACGTGATCATCGGATACATCAGGTTGATATTTCCATAGGCACTTGCACGGTAAATAGCCCGAAGCTGCGCTTTAAACATTTTTTTGCGATCCAGGCAAAGGCGGATGCCGCGGTTTCCCATCATAGGATTGACCTCATCAGGAATCGCCATATATTCTGCCTGACGGTCTGCCCCCAGGTCCACAGTACGGATCACTGCCGGCCGTTCATCCATATCCTCGGCTACTTTTTTATAGGCACGGAACAGCTCATTCTCTCTTGGATAATTCTCTCTTCCGAGATACTGGAATTCACTTCGGAAGAAGGCCGATACCTGCTGCTCCGTAATAAAGAACCGTATTCAGATCATCCAGATTTCCGATGTTTGCCAGAAGCTTGATTTCCTTGCCATCGGCTGTGATATCCTTCTGGTTCCGAAGTCTCAAAAGTTCTTCCCGCTCTTCCTTATCTGCTGCATGACGGATCTCATATTCCTTAAGAAGCTCCGGCTCCGGATCGATATACAGTGTTCCTGTATACCCATCTACAATAGCCATATGGCCATCCCATTCTTTCTGTATCTCCACCTCAACCAGGGTGGGGACTTCCATGGATTTTGCCATGATCGATACATGGGAAATAACAGACCCCTGATGCATGACTACCGCCAGAAGACTGGCTTTGTTCATCTCCAGAAGTTCATTTGGGGAAAGCTGCTCTGCTGCAAGGATCACCGGCTCATCTCCCAGATTGATCCGTGCATGGGAGCCACCCATGGCGCCGATCAGCAGCTCGGAGATCTCCCTGATATTTTCGATCTGTTCTTTGACAGCCTCGTCCTCCAGCTTGCGGAACACATTGGCAAGCTCATCTCTGGTTGTTTGGACTGCGTAAGCTGCACTGACCTTTTCTGTCGTGATCATGCTTTCCACAGCCCGCTGAAAGCTGCCACCACTTAAGAGCTTCAGCTGACGTTTCAAGGTCAGCTCCTGCTCTTTGGGGAGGGGTGCTCCGTTTTTATACATATGCTGGATCTGATTCTTTACCGCTGTTCTTGCATTATCCAGACGATCCAGCTCCTTTTTTACATTGTCTACCATGGACTGACGGATCTGATATTCGCCTCTGTGGTAATACAGTATTTTTCCAATGGCTATTCCGGAAAAAGCGGATGTGCCTTTGTATATCTCCACCTGAAAAACCCCCTTACTGGTTCGTCTGCTTAATCGCAGGCAGCTTTAAACTCTGTCCAGATCTTATTGTATTCCTGCTCTGCTTCCTGGCTTACATTCTGTACGATTTCACCCTTTGTCACGCTGTCCGGAACAACCAGGCTCTCGTCTACCAGATCATCTGCTGCCTTGTTTGTATTGTAGTATCCGATATAGTTGATGCACTGTGCAGATACTTCCGGCTCCAGGATATAATTGATAAATTCATTGGCAGCTTCGCATTCGGTGCTTCACTTGGCACAAACATTCCCATAATACCAAATCCAAGACCTTCCTCCGGATAAACCACCTTAAGATCCGGATTATCCTTCAGTGCCTGTGTTACCTGTGATGTATAAAGAAATGCCACACTTGCCTCTCCGTTGAGAAGGGCATTCTGTGTATTGTCATCCTGGATCATACGAATGTTCGGTGCCAGCTCTTTCAGCTTCTCACCGGTCTTGTCGATCACGGCTACATCTTCTTCGTTCATGCTCTCTCCCATGGAAAGCTGTGTGATGCCACAGATCACGCGGTAATTACCTACGATGGCAATGCTGTCCTCCAGAGACTTATCCCAGAGATCCTTGTATCCTTTAATGTCGATATCTACCTGTTCCGGATCATAAACGATCAGTGGGATTCCTGCTCCGTAAGGTACTGTATATTCGTCATCCGGATCATAAAACTGTCCCTGATAAAGGGGGTTGATGTTCTTAAAATTGGAAACGGTATCCTTGTCGATCTTCTGGACAAGTCCCTCTTTTACCGCGCTGTCGATAATGTAATCATCTGCAATTACCACATCATAATCGCCGCCCTTTGCCTGGGAAAGCTTCTCAAGCATGGTCTCATCGGTATCAAAGTTGGAATATACTACCTTGGTCCCTGTTTCTTTTTCAAAATCATCCAGCACTTCCTGCGGAAACATTCCGTCCCATGTATAAAGTACCAGTTCATCCTTATCCTTTGCACTGACACTGACACCTGTTATCATAGATGTTCCAAGTACCGCACATAACATGATCGCTGCTGCTTTTTTTACTTTCATAGAACCTCCTTCATGTCTCTCTCTGACGTCTTGTTATTTTGCTTTTACCTTTGTCCAAAGCTCCGCGAATTTCTGCTTGATCTTTGGCTTCTGGTATCCGAAGATCTCATTCTTTGGATTGTCGATCTGCGGAATATAGGAAGAAATTCCCTCATAAGTTCCGTTCTTCATCTCCTCGAATGCACTCTTTACAGTAGAAGTATATCCTACTTCTTCGGTATTGGAAAGAGCATTTTCATCATCCAGCATAAAATTGATGAACTCATGAGCAGATCTACTTCATTACAGTCCTTGGTGATGACCATGGCATCATACCAGGTATTGGTTCCCTGCTGCGGAGTATAATAGCCAAGCTCCGGATTTTCGCTGATAATATAGGAAGCATCTCCGGAATAAACAACCGCCATTGCCTTGTTTCCTGAGATCATGTTGTCGATCACATCATCGCCTGCATAGATCGGATCCATGGTATCTCTCTGCCGGATCAGCCACTCATAAGCCTGCTGGATCTCATCAAGATTTTTTGTGTTCATGGAATACCCCAGCGCTTTCAGGGCGATCATAAAGGAATCCCTTTCGGAATCATACATATAAAGATCTCCCTTATATTTTTCATCGCAGAGAATATTCCAGCCCTCTTTGTCAAGATCCTCCTGAGAGACTACATTCTTATTATAAAGGATTCCTACAGTTCCCCAGAAATACGGACAGGAATAACGATTTCCCGGATCATAGTCCTTATTCTGTACCTCGGGAAGAAGATTTTTGCTGTTTGGGATCTTTTTCCAGTCAAGGGCCTGAAGATATTCCTCCTTGATCAGTCTTTCGATCATATAATCTGACGGAACCAGAACATCGTAGGTTTCACCGCTGGCCAGCTTGGTGTACATCATCTCATTGGACTCAAAGGTTTCATATACAACGGTACAGTTATACTGCTTCTCAAATTTGTCCAGAAGACTCAGGTCCATATATTCTCCGGCATTATATACACGAAGCACATGGTTTCCCTGACTTACGATCGTCCACTTTCCCAATACCAGAACAACCGCAGCAGCTGTGATAACCGCAACGATCCTTCTTTTTTTCGGATCCATTTTTTTCACGGTGGAGCCTGAAGCTTCGGCATGATCAGATTTGCAAAAAGAAGCACCAGTACAATGACCACGATCACAATGGTAGAAAGGGCGTTGATGGTGGGATTGATGCGCTTTGTCATATTATATACAACAATGGATATATTTTTTTACTCCGTTTCCGGAAACAAAGTAGGAAATTACGAAATCGTCAAAGGACATGGTAAAGGCCAGGAGCGCTCCCGCAAAAATCCCTTCTTTGATCATGGGCACGATAACCTTGGTAAGTGCCTGATATGGCGTTGCACCAAGATCCATGGCTGCATTGGCAAGGTTCGGATCCAGGCTTCGTACCTTCGGATATACACTGGTGATCACATAGGGCGTACAGAATGCGATATGTGCCAGCAACATGGTCAGATAGCCTTTCGTCATTCCCAGCGAAGAAAACAGCAGCATCAGACCAATCGCGGTTACGATCTCCGGATTCAGAATTGGAAAGTTATTGATGGTAAGGACCATCTCCTTCAACACCTTTCTGGATTTTGAAAGTCCGATGGCTGTGATGGTTCCCAGCACTGTGGAAATAACAGTTGCCAGAATTGCCACTGTGACCGAAACATAAACTGCCTTACTGATCTCCATGTTGTTTATCAGCTCTCCGTACCAGCGCAGGGAAAATCCTGTAAATCTGGTCAGGGACTTGGATGAGTTAAAGGAAAAGATCATGGTCACAAGGATCGGCAGGTAAAAAAATGCCAGACACAGCACTACATATAATTTTGAAAATATGGTATTTTTTCTTTTCATCTCCTGCCTCCTTTAATCGTCCTGGGTATCCATCTTCTTCATCAGGCTCATAAAGATCAGGATGATCACTGCCAGGATCAGAGAGATGGCACTTCCGAAGTTCCAGTCACCTACAGAAATAAACTGTGACTCGATGAGATTACCGATCAGCATGTACTGGCCGCCGCCGAGAAGCTTCGGAATAACGAAGGTTGATATGGACAGAAGGAATACCATCATGATACCATTGACCACACCTGGCATGGAAAGCTTCCAGGTGATCCTCCAGAAGGTCTGGAAGGGATTGGCACCAAGGTCGTTGGCCGCTTCGATCAGTGACTTGTCCATTTTACTTAAGGATGTATGGATCGGAATGATCATAAAGGCATAAAGTTACAAACAAGGCCCACGATAACGGAAAAATCTGTATACATCATGGTGATCGGTGAGATTCCCAGCATTTTCAGAAGGTTGTTCACCAGACCATTGTCAGAAAGAATGTTCATCCATGCATAGGTACGGAGAAGCATGTTGATCCACATGGGAATGGTGACCATAAGGATCAGAAAGCTCTGCACCTTTTCGGAATATTTGGAGATAATGTATGCCAGCGGATATCCGCAGACCAGGCAGATTAGTGTGGTCAGGATACCCAGGCGGAAGGATTTCAGGATAACACTTAAATATGTAGCTTCCAGAAATTTTGCAAAATTCGCCCATGTAAAATGCAAGGGTCAGAACTTCATTTCCATCTGAGGTAAATGCATAAAGCACGATCAGGATCAATGGTACCACGATCAGGATCGAAGCCCAGATGATATACGGCTTGATCAGATGCTTGAACTGTTTCATTAGTATCCTCCCATTCTGCACATAACATGGATATCCTCAGGACCAAACTTCAGTCCCACTTCACGTCCCACTTCTGCATAATCGGTAGTGTGCACCATGTATGTGCGAAGCTCCGTCTCAACCAGGATCTCATAATGCACGCCCTTGAACGTAATGTTCCGTACAGTTCCTCTGATCTTGGCCTGATCCGGTTCCACAATATCCAGATCCTCCGGGCGAAGAACAACCTCAATGGCTTCGTTGTCCTCAAATCCCTTGTCTACACATTCAAAACGGAAGCCATCAAACTCCACAAGGAAATCCCTGATCATTGTTCCTTCTATAATATTGGACTCTCCGATAAAGCCGGCAACAAAACGGTTCTCCGGCTCATTATAGATATCTGTCGGGCTGCCGATCTGCTGGATCTCACCGTTGTTCATGACTACTACCGTATCAGACATAGAAAGTGCCTCCTCCTGGTCATGAGTAACATAGATAAAGGTGATCCCTACCTCTCTCTGGATCTTTTTCAGCTCGATCTGCATCTGCTTACGGATCTTGGCATCCAGTGCGCCGAGTGGCTCATCCAGCAGAAGAACCTTCGGCTCATTGACAAGAGCTCTGGCAATGGCAACTCGCTGCTGCTGTCCACCGGAAAGAAGTGTAACATCTCTTTTTTCGAAGCCTTCCAGCCCTACCATTTTCAGCATTCTTTTTACCCTTCTGCTCAATAACAGATTTATCTACCTTTTTTAGATTCAGGCCGAAACCGATATTGTCCATAACATTGAGATGCGGAAACAATGCATATTTCTGGAATACCGTGTTGATCTCTCTTTTATATGGAGGCAGCTTGGAGATCTCAATTCCGTTAAACAGTACCTCTCCACCGCTTGGCTCCTCAAAGCCGGCAATGATCCTTAAGGTTGTTGTCTTTCCACAGCCGCTGGTCCCAGAAGCGTAAGGAATTCGTTTTCGTGAATGTCCAGATTAATGCCCCGGAGCACCTGCTGGTCATCAAAGTTTTTTGTGAGATTTTTTAACTCGATCAGTTTATTGCTCATCTTTTATATTCCCCTTCCCGCGTTTTCCTGCGATCAGATATACTGCCAGTACCAGAAGGATCACTCCCAGCATTATGGTACAAAGTGCATTGATCTCCGGCGTAACGCCTGTTTTCATCTGTGTGTAAACTTTTATCGGCAGCGTGGATACACGTGGCCCGGTTACAAAAATACTGATCACCACATCGTCCATGGACATGGCAAAGGCCAGCAGAGAGCCGGATATAACAGCCGGCATGATCAGCGGCAGGGTAATGTCCCAGAAGGCCCGAAAGGAACCGGCACCAAGATCTCTGGCTGCCTCTTCCAGGGACGGATCCATTCCCACAAGCCTTGCTTTTACCTCCATCAAAATATAGGGCACGCAGAAAACCGTGTGTCCGATCAGAAGTGTCAGCATTCCAAATGGCAGGTTCAGCATATAGAAAAATGCCATCAGTACCATTCCCAGAATGATCTCCGGGATCATCAGAGGCAGAATGGAAATATACTCCATCACCCTTTTGTTTTCCAGTGGATCCTGGAAAGTCCTACAGTCCCAGTGTTCCGATCACTGCTGATACCCCACAGCTGGACACCGCCAGGATCAGACTGTTTTTCAATGCCTGGATCAGATCCCTGTCCTGAAACAGTTCCTGATACCATTTCAGGGAAAAACCGGTAAAGCGCACCGGAAGTCTTGCTTCATTAAACGAAAATACCACTACCACACCAATGGGCAGATACATAAGGAAAAACAAGATCCCCAGGTACAGTCCTGAAAGCTTTGAGTTCTTTTTCATCCGATTCCCTCCAGTTCCTTCACATTGGTAAGCTTCCGATATAATACGATCATCAGAGTTGTCAGTATCATCAGTACCACAGCCAGTGCTGCGGCAAAGGGCCAGTTATTGCCTCTTGTCATCTGCTCCTGGATCAGACTTCCCACAAGTACGATCTTGTTTCCGCCCAGGATATCCGCAATAAAAAACAGACCCATAGACGGAATAAAGGTAAGTATCACTCCGGAAAGAAGTCCCGGCAAAGTCAGCTTAAAGGTGATGCTCCAGAAGGCCTTCCATCTGCTGGCTCCGAGATCTCTGGCAGCTTCCACAAGGGACCAGTCCAGCTTTTCCGCACTGGAATATACGGACAGTGCCATAAACGGCAGCAATACATAGATCATACCGATCACGATCGCCGGATAGCTGTACAGGATTTTTAAGGGCTCCTGGATGATGCCAAGCTTCATCAGCAGATAATTCAGAAGGCCCTTTTTCTGGAGAATGATGATCCAGCCATAAAGACGGATCAGGGAATTCACCCAGAAAGGCAGCATCAGGAAAAGCATGGCCAACTTCTTTTTGCCCTCGGAAAGCTTTGCCATAAAGTATCCGAAAGGGTAGCCCACCAGACAGATGATCAAAGTGCTGGTGAGCGCAAGGCGGAAGGATCCCGTAAAGGTCTGCAGGTATACAGGCTCCAGGATCTGCTTGTAATTATCCAGAGTAAATTTCCAGTTCACACCGTAGCCGCCGTCTGCTGTGGAAAAGCTCAGTGCAACTACATACAGAAGAGGCAGTGCGACGAAGATCAGTGTAAAAAGATACAGCGGCAGGATCATCCATACGGAGCCTGCTCTGTGCTTACGCATGGGTACCTCCTGCACAGGGACCTGACTGATCCGGCAATACTTCTTCTGATCTTTCTTCCCGATCTACCAGCACTGCATCTGTAGGAAGAAAACAGCAGCGCACCTTTTCTCCTACACTGACATTTGTATCAATGCCGTAACGGCTTGCCACGATTTCCTGACCTTCCGAAGTTTTCAAAACAACACGGAGCTGGCCGCCGGCGAAGGTTTTTTCAATGACTTCGGCGGTTAAGCCATCGCAGCTGTCATCTGTGTTTTTTTCTGCGGGCTCCTGTACGCTCTTTTGTGTGTTTTCTGATGTGCAATTCGGCGTGCTTTGTTGTGCATTTTTTTTTATTTTCCTCAAACCGGATATTTTCGCTTCTTACTGCGATGGTAACCTTTTCTCCTTTTTGTGGGAAATATCCTCTGTCAGATGTAGCTGCGGTGTCCATTGATACTTTTACTTTTCCGGCATCAGTTCTTACGGTGATCTGAGCGGAAGTACCGTCAATCTCCTCTTCCGCAATGCTTTCCACAATACCGGTCAGGATATTGGCATTTCCAACAAAGGTTGCCACATAGCTGGTCTTCGGATGATTATAGATCTCATCCGGCGTCCCAATCTGCTCAAAGCGACCGTGTTCATCACAGCGATCGTATCAGACATGTTGATGGCTTCTTCCTGATCGTGAGTGATATAGATAAAGGTGATCCCCAGCTTCTTCTGCAGGCGCTTCAGCTCGTGCTGCATGGCACGCCTCAGCTGCAGATCCAGCGCACCAAGGGGTTCGTCCAGAAGAAGTACCTCCGGATTGTTCACAAGTGCTCTGGCTATGGCCACACGCTGGCGCTGACCGCCGGAAAGCTCTGACGCTTACGCCTCTCAAAGCCCGGAAGCTGAACAAGCTCCAGCATTTCTTTGACTCTTCTGCTGATCTCCGCTTTCGATGTTTTTTTTCAATTTCAGCCCATATCCAATGTTATCTGCTACATTCATATGGGGAAAAAGTGCATAATTCTGGAACACTGTGTTCACATTGCGCTGATTCGGTTCCAGGGATGTCACATCCTTTCCATCCAGAAAAACATGGCCGGAATCTGGCTGTTCCAGGCCTGCAATGATCCGCAGTGTGGTGGTTTTTCCACAGCCGGAAGACCCCAGCAGAGTGACAAATTCTCCTTTTTTTGCTGTAAGACAGATGCTTTCTAGGACGTCCTCACCTTCCTGGAAGCTCTTTTTTTATGTTTTTCAGTTCTAATGAAATTTCGGACATTTCGTTCTCCTTCTGTTTGCTATGATATCCGCACCCTGCATGGGACTTTCCTGATATAAGATTGCTTATTGTACTCTCGCAGGGGATTCTCCTGATTCGGTTAACTACTCATTTTCATGAAAATTATCTCGTATATACTGACAATAAGTTTCTTTATTAAATACAGGTTTAAATTCCCGACAGATTTTTTTTGCTTCTTTTGCCTGATCACAAAGAAGACGGTACGTAGTTAGTGCCAGAAGCTTGGCTGGTTTGATATATGCCAGTTCTTCATCCATGATCTTAAAATCTGCTCCGTGAAGTTTTCCCGCAAATCCTCCAAATGTAAAATTCAGCACTGGAAACAGATGGGTCAGGTCTCCTACGTCGGTACAGGCGTTGTTAAAATCTGCCGGCTTTGAACATCGGTATGAAGCATCCAGAAGCTTTACGGATTCTTCCATCACTTTATCCGCACCTCTGTGCAGGATCGGCATATATCCCTGAAGCGGTTCTCTTTCGATCGTACCACCGAATGCATAGGCAGCTCCGTCATAGGCACGGTCCATTTTTTCCTGTGTTGCCCGGATCGCATCCAGAGACGCTGCACGGACTTTTGTTTCGATCACCGCTTCGTCTGGAACTGCATTGATCACATCTCCGGCTTTTCGGATCACGTTGTGAAGACGCACATGGTCTTCCTCCCGGAACGTTTCCCGCATCAGTCCCATCATCTGAATGGCACTGGAAGTAATACTTAATGCATTGACACCATCCCATGGATCAATGGCTGCATGTGCGGCTTTTCCTCTTACTGTCACTCGTTCTGCGGAAAATCCATTGCAGGCCGCATTCCCCAGGTAAAAATCTTCTTCTACCGGCATCATGTGCACATGTGTGGTCAAAATAATGTCTGAATGATCAAATTCTCCAAGACGGATCAGTTCGCTTTTTCCGGATGCAGGAAAGCCGATTCCTTCTTTACGAAGCCGTGCACGTTTATCTGCATCAATGTATTCTTCCGCCGGAACGGCAAAAAAAGATACGGACCCAGACAGAGAGGCTTGAACCTCCTCATTGGTCAGTGCCAATGCTGCGCCGATCATGGCTGCAATCTGTGCGTGGTGTCCGCATGCATGTGCTGTCCCATTAACGGGATCAGCATCGGATGCGACTTACATCCGATGGCGTCAAGTTCTCCGATAATCGTAATGTTCGGTCCGTCCTGTTCCATCCACTCAGCGCGGACTCCTGTGCGTGCAAGTCCTCCATGCACACGAAGTCCCAGGCCACGCAAAAAAGCCGCAACATGTGCGGCTGTTCTCTCCTCGTAAAATCCCGGCTCCGGATGGCTCTGGATATCCTTCGCAAAGGCTATGATCTCATCTCTGTGTTCATCTATAGTCTGAATGATCTTTTCTTCAATATGATTCATGTCTTATAACCTCCATTTTCCGCAGGTTAAGCTATATGATATCATAAAACAGTTGATTTGGAAATAGATATTTTTGGGAGATACTTCCATCACCAAAAACAACTAATCTGTCACATTCCAGTTTTTGTTTTAGCTGCAAAGCAGCCTGCGCTTTGGATGCTTTTTGCGGCATGATCTCCAGCCACTGCTCTCCTGTGTAGATGTCCTTCTGATAAACAACATGATATTTTATTTTTATATTTATGTTGACCACTACCCACAGGCTTAAATGCAGGGGGTATTCTTGCTTCTCCCACTACTGCAATTGGCAAACACCTTACGGTACTGCAATGTCTTACACAGTGTCCACAAGCTATATTTATACTGTTCCCGTATGCCC
>ENA-OQAN01000475-OQAN01000475.1-human-gut-metagenome-genome-assembly--contig:-NODE-475-length-21372-cov-2.840951_pt1 | contig 21372 bp, 19 predicted proteins | sample MGYA00242735_ERZ504527 | MGnify/ENA primary metagenome ERZ504527 (study PRJEB26092, sample SAMD00036230) | human gut metagenome | host: Homo sapiens | study: EMG produced TPA metagenomics assembly of... | reverse complement strand
CCTTCACTTCGTAAGCACTCATTTCAGGTTTCAAGTCGTAAGTAGCAACTTTCGGGCTCGGAACAAGATACGATCTTCGTTATCGTACGGAGTTTCACGTCCACCGTTGAAGAAGAATGTTACGTGAGCATATTTTTCTGTTTCAGCAATGTGAAGCTGAGTCTTTCCATTGGCAGCCAGATATTCGCCCAATGTATTCTGTACATTTTCCTTATCGAACAGGATATGAACACCCTTGAAAGATGCATCATACGGAGTCATACAGTAATACTGCAATCCCGGAATAGTCTTCATACCTGCTTCAGGCATATCCTGCTGAGTCAATACAATAGTCAATTCCTTTGCACGGTCGTTACGATAGTTGAAGAAGATAACTACATCACCTTCCTTGATAGTACCATCGAAGTTTGCATTAACGATAGGTTTGATAAATTCATCAGTTACACCTTCGTCGTAAGATTCCTGCATAGCCTGAACCATATCAGTAGCTTTCTTTCCAATACCGTTTACCAACAGGCTGTAAGCTTCTTTTACACGTTCCCAACGTTTGTCACGGTCCATTGCATAGAAACGACCAACAATAGAAGCAATCTTACCAGCAGACTGTGCACAATGAGCTGTCAGTTCTTCGATAAATCCTTTACCACTCTTCGGTCTGTATCACGACCATCCATGAAGCAGTGGATAAATGTATTTTCCAGTCCGTATTCTTTAGCAATGTCGCACAATTTGAACAAGTGATCCAATGAAGAGTGTACACCACCATTTGAAGTCAATCCCATGAAATGGATATTCTTTCCATGTTCCTTAGCATATGAGAAGGCTGAAACAACTTCTTTGTTTTGCATGATGCTACCGTCGGCACAAGCACGATTGATCTTCACCAAGTCCTGATAAACGATACGTCCTGCACCGATGTTCAAGTGACCTACTTCAGAGTTACCCATCTGCCATCAGGCAAACCAACATTTTCACCGCTAGCCTGCAACTGTGAATGAGGATATTCTGCCAGCAAACTGTCCCAATACGGAGTAGGAGTGTTAAAGATCACATCATCTTTCTTGTGGTCGCCACATCCCCAACCATCAAGAATCATTAAAAGAGCTTTCTTAGCCATAATATTATTTTGTTTAAAAGTTGATATATCGAGTGTATGCTTTACAACATGCAAAAATACAAAATATCCCTCGTATTAAGCATAAGTTTTCACTCTTTTTATGTATCATCCCAACTGAATATATCCCCTGATAAACAGAACCGTCAATAAAAACAAATCCCCCTTTCTATCTTCACACAGACTGAGAGGGGGAATAATCAAAATAAAAAACAGGTATTTCTACAATTCTACTTCCTGTATAAAGATTTCACCAAATCGATTCTTTACTTCAATTTTTATTTTTTTTGCTTGTTTAGAAGGACATGCCCGGAATAAATGACGGGTATGATAGCCAGTACGCTTGCCCTTCTTCATTGTCAGATAGTCCTGGTCTTCGTCATCGAATTGCTGCATGGCACCTTTCAGCACTCCGTCTTCATACCAGTTTACAGTATAGGCTATATCCCAATCCCAAATATTGGCAACAACATATTGTTTCTGAGTTTCAAATTCGCCAGGCTTATATACACGGAACTGGTAGTCAGCCGGACGTCCGGTTGCCTTATAACGCCATTTCACATCATTCCCTTTGACCGTCACCACCAGATAACCATTAGGAGCACCGCAACGATTCACATCACCTGCCCACCAGGCTCCACAAGCTGCCCCGATGTTATGCTCATATATACCGGCAGCCGGAAGCGAGTTTTCATAAAAATGTGTATGACCCGAAAAGATATGAACCTTATAAGGCCGTAAAATACGGAACAATGCATTGGCATTACGCACATTGTCGCCCCCTTTTACCGTTGTATTCGCTACCGGAGCATGAATATTCAAAAAGACAGTTGTTCCTTCTGGTACATAACTTAAATCTTTTTTCAACCATTCAAGCTGCTCTTCGGTAAAACGTTCTACATACTTTTTCTTTCCTTCGTAATCTGTACTCTTCATTGCTATGACGTGTACCTTACCTATATTGAAAGAATAATTTGTTGGCCCGAATATCTCATAATAGTTCTTCTCTCCATATCCGTTTCCAGGATCTGCCGTACGTTCCATATCCGAATACAGTAAATTGAAATCATGGTTACCCATAACCTGAAACATAGTCAATCCCAAGTTGGATACAATTTTCCGGTAAGGAGCATACAAATCCATAGCATCCCATACCAGATCGCCCAATCCCATACCTACAACTTCTAAAGATTTCAGAGAATCGGCAGTATGAATCAAATCGGGAACGGTTTCTTTACGGAATCTATCCAACTGTGCTTCATTTTTAGCCTGAGGATCTGAAATAGGAATAAATACAAAATCATCGGTCTGTTTACTACGTTTCTGAAGAATAAAATCACAACGATTCCCCACTTTTGAAGTATCCTGATAGTGATAAAAGCCATCAGCACTCCTTCCTTCTCGGGAAGAACATAATCAGCAGGAGTAGAAATATAAACCATTGGCTGACGGAACGGATCAGTATCCAACATATATATACCTTGTCTATCAGTAGCTGTCACATGCTTTCCATCTGTTACAACGACTCCTGCAATCGGATTGCCTTGAGTATCTTTCACAGTACCTGTTACCACCGCCTTATTTCCGGCAGCTTGCATCGTAATGTGGCAAAGCAGAGCCGCTATACCCAACCATTGTCTATACATTTTTTTCATATACTTACATCTGATTTATTGTTTGGGCAAAATAACGGAAACCATTTTAAGAATATACGACAGTACGTTTAATATAGGACGACAAAGGTGTTTCACCTCTATTACATCACTACAAATTATTAACAGCCTGTTGATAACTTCAGAGTTTTCAACAGGCTGTTAATAAATACTGGTTAATATAACCGTTTCTCTTTTTAAAAATCGAAGGAGAGTTGTCCGTCTCCCAGTAAATTATATGTCATCCGGTGGTAAGGAGTGGTCCCATAACGGGCAATTGCTTCCCGATGCTTTTTTGTCGGATAACCTTTATTCTTCTGCCAGTCATATAAAGGATACTCTTCTGCAAGCCGGTTCATATAGTCGTCACGATAAGTTTTTGCCAAAATAGAAGCAGCCGCAATCGACAGATACTTACCATCTCCCTTAACTACAGTCGTGTGAGGAAGATCCTCGTATTTATTGAATCGGTTTCCGTCAATCAGCAAATGTTGCGGACGTACCTTCAACTGGTCTATCGCACGATGCATTGCCAGAAAAGAAGCATTCAGAATGTTTATTTTATCAATTTCCTGAGGTGTCACTACCCCTACAGCCCATGCTATTGCATCCCTTTCTATCACTTCCCGAAGTGCATATCGCTGATGCTCTGTAAGCTTTTTGGAATCGTTCAGCTGCTGGTTCTCATAATCGGAAGGCAGGATTACTGCTGCCGCATACACGGCTCCAGCCAGACAACCACGTCCGGCTTCATCACATCCGGCTTCAATCAGTCTTTATGCAAATAAGGCAATAACATATACGTCGTTTTATTTTCGGGGTGCAAAGGTACGGCTTTTTGAAGGAATTACGTATCTATTTTATTTCTAAGTTATCAATAACTTATCTACTATGATTGTTAATATTCTGTTTTTCATATCTTTTTTTTATTGATTATAAGAGTTTTTATAACTTTGTAAAAATCAAAAAACAAAAATGAAAAAAACATCAGCTTTTATATAATAGGATTATTGTTCCTTTTTCTCCCCCAATTCATCCATGCCCAGACAACAGATACTGATGTCAACAGTTTCTTAGACAAGGCTGAGAAAGAATTGTATACGAATCCGCAACAAGCGGCATATTATGCAACAAAGGCACGAGCAATGGCAACCTCATCTTCTCAACAATCACAAGCACTCTATATTTATGCACAAGCTGAAAAATTACTTGGAGATTTCGACGGATGTATTCAAGCTTTATACGAAGCAGACGCATTAGTTTCCAAAAATGAGAATGACTTGAAAGGGCATATCTATAATTTAATGAGTGTAGGATACTGCAACTTGGGAGATTATACTAAAGCAATCAATCTAAGCGATAAAGCCATTTCACTGTTTAAAACGGAAAACGATTCCCTTAATTTAGCTTTATGCTATAACAACCGTGGTATCATACATACCTATATTAATGAATTTCAACAAGCGGAACGTTTCTTAAAACAAGCATTGGCCATTAACCGATCCTCAAAGAATCTTAAAAGCATAGCCAGTAATCTAAACAATTTATGTTTGTTCGAAGGTAATATAGAAGAACAGCTGGAATGGATAAATGAAGCAATCATTATCAACAAACACCTGAATGCGACATGGTCATTGGGAGAAAACTATAATAATCTAGGAAAACTTTATTATTATGCTCATAAATATCCACAAGCTATTGCTGCACTAGAGAAAGCCTATCAACTGGCCTTAAATATAGGAGCCAAAGGAGTTATATGTGACAATTACGAATATTCGGCATTAGTATATAGTGCCATAGGTGACTATCGGACTGCTTATGAAAAACAAACTTCACTGTATGCTTTAAGTAAAGAAATACAAAGTGAAAACAAACTTCGCACCGTAGAACAGCGCATTGCGCAGGAAAAGCTCCTGGCGCAACAGCAAAAAGAAGAGTTACAGCAACAAGAGTATAAAATCAGATTACTCCGACGCAATATCGTCACAATTCTGACTGTTGCTGCATTAGTGGCCATAATCGGTTTTCTACTACACCAGCGATTTAAACGTAAAAAGAAAATCCAGCTGCTTAATGCCCAATACCGAATAGAACAATCTGAACATGAAATAGCCAAACTCAAAATGCAAAAACAAAAGGCAGAGTTGGAAAATGTACAACATGCACTTGAAACCAGCAAACAAGAAACAACAAACTTTGCTGTATTCTTGCAAAGTCGTAATGAACTTCTGGACAAGATACAAGAGCAGGTGCGCCAAGGTTATCGGATGGAAAAGCAAGAATTAATCCCTCACCTAAAAAAGATCAATGCATTTATCAGCCAATATCAAGCCACCAACAAGAACAACAGCATGACACTACAGACAATAGACGAAAAAATGAAAGAATTTCTTGCTCACCTTACCGAACGCCATCCTAATTTGACGCAGGGAGAAAAGCATTTGGCAAGTCTATTACGTGTCAATTTGTCGACCAAAGAAATAGCTATGCTAACAGGAAACACACCAAAGACTATCAACATGAATCGTTATCGACTGCGTAAGGCATTAGGCTTATCCTCCGAAGAAGATCTTATCGCTTATATCCAGTCTATCTAAGTAAATCTCAAAATAAACTTATCTGATAAAAATCCCGGCAATAGTTACACAATAACCATTGCCGGATTTTTACATTCTTAAACAAATTAAAACAACAGGAAGAGTAATCTGAACAGCAAGAAAAAGGATGTTTCTACGACTATTTTCCGTGACAATATCAAAATGCTCTTTTGTAGATATACAAGTAAAGCATATATTATTAATAATCAATACATTAGAATAACACGAGTAGACATAAAACAAGCGTAAAAATCCCTTATGTAGATACTTTGTAACAACAAAACATATTCACTTCAATGGCATTTTGAATATATTTGGATATCGAAAAAATCAGTTGACTAACCTTAACATAAACAAAAAACACAAATGAAAAAAGATGTTGTATCTAAAGTATGGCAGTTAATATTTCTGCTAGCTTTATCAATTCCGATGTCAGGATTTGCACAAGCAATCCAAGTGAAAGGAACGGTACTCGATGCATCAGGCATGACAGTTATCGGTGCCAGCGTATTAGAAAAAGGAACAACCAATGGAGTCATCACCGACATGGATGGTAACTTTGAATTAAGCGTGTCTCCTAAAGGTACTCTTGTTATTTCTTATGTAGGTTTCCAAACTCAGGAAATCGCAGTAAACAATCAACGCAATTTTAAAATTACACTTAAAGAAGATACAGAAGTTTTAGACGAAGTAGTCGTAGTAGGTTATGGTACAATGAAGAAAAGCGACATGACCGGAGCTATTTCATCAGTAGATGTTGACGAACTGACTAAGCGTACGACTACCAATCCGGCAGAAGCGCTGCAGGGAAAGATTGCCGGAGTCAATATCATGAAGTCGGGAGGTAATGCAGGAGCTGGAGTTTCTGTTAAGATTCGTGGTGTCAAATCATTCGGCGATAATGAACCTCTCTACATTATTGATGGATTCCCCGGTGATATCAACAGTGTAAACCCTGTCGATATTCAATCTATGGAAGTACTGAAAGACGGTGCAGCAGCTGCCATCTATGGTTCTGTAGCAGCAAACGGTGTAGTCATTATCACAACCAAGAACGGTAAAAAAGGTGAAACACACATTGATTTCAACACTTATCTGAGTATGACTACCGTAGCCAAACGTATGGAGTTCTTAAACGCAGAACAATATAAGTCTACTATCAAACAAATGTATATCAATGCAGGACGTGAAGACGAAATTCCTGCTTACTGTACAACCGACACAGGTGTAGACACTAACTGGCAAGACGAAATGATGCGCAACGGTCTTTCACAAAACTACATGTTCAGTGTACGTGGAGGTGGAGAAACAGCTCAATACTCTGTATCATATAATCATGCTGACGATAAAGGTATCTTCCTCGGAAACGATTTCCGTCAGGATAATGCGCGTATGAAACTCCACATGAGTAAATACATCTTTGATCTGGATGCTAACTTAGGCTTCCGCTATACAAAAAGTCATCAGCCGACTTATTCATTGAAAGAAGTCTACAACATTTCACCGCTTGTTCCGGTATACGATGAAAATGAAAAATATGGTTTCGGACTGACAGCCTCTCAGGGATTACCTTCGAACAATAACCCGATGGCAGACTATTACTATCAGGATGAAGCAGAAAAAACATTCAGCACTACCGCAAATGTTTCTCTAGGTATTAAAATCACTTCATGGTTGAATTTCAAAACCAGCTACGCTTATCGTGGTAAACATTACCGTTACACTTTACATTATCCTGATTACATTTCAAATGCACAGCAAACACACTTATATCCTTACAACAGTGAATCTACTTATTATTGGGAAGAACAGACTATAGACAACATTTTAAACTTCAACAAGGAATTTGGCAAACACAGCCTGAACGCATGATAGGTTCTTCTATCACTTCTACAAAAAATACTTCAAATGGTGTTGCAGTAGAAGGATTTGCAACCAGATATACAGTAGATAAAAACGGTAATTTGGTCAGCACCAACGAACCTTCAGGATTCCTGGATCCTAGTTTCGACACGATCGATGCAGGAAAAGGTGGTACATATACAGGAGAAGGAACAAAATACGAATATAACCGTGCCTCTTTCTTCGGACGTATCAACTATAACTTTGACAATCGCTATCTGATTCAGGCAACCATGCGTTACGACGGTTCTTCAAAATTCGGAAAGAACAACCGTTGGGGATGTTTCCCATCTATAGCATTAGGCTGGCGCATCAGTGAAGAAAAATTCTTCCCGAAGAATACATTTATCAATAACTTGAAGTTCCGCGTCAGCTGGGGACGTCTGGGTAATGAAAATGCATTAGGATATTACGATTTCCAGGCATTGATATCTTCTTACAATACTTATTACGGAGGTTACGTACAAGGTAGTGGAAGCAACCCATGGGCAGGTGCTGTTGCATGGAACATGGAGCGTAACGACTTGAAATGGGAAACAACAGATACCAAGAATATCGGATTCGACTACGCTATGTTCAATAACCGTCTGACTGGTAGCATCAACTACTATATCAACCAGACTGAAGATTTGCTGATTACCAAAAAACTTTCTCCGTCTGCCGGATATCAAAATCCGATTTTAAATGTCGGCAAAATCAGAAACAGAGGATTCGAATTAGAATTGAACTGGAACGACCGCATTAAAGACTTTGAATATGGCATCGGATTCAACCTCAGTACAACTCATAATGAAGTAATCAGCCTTGCAGATAAAGGTCAGGCTCTTTACTGTACAGGTCTGGTATATGGAACCGACTATACACCTGCTTATGCAACAGAAGGTAAGCCTATCAGTGCCTTCTACTTATATCGCACAGACGGTATTTTCCAGAGTGATGCTGAGCAGCTGCATATGTAAATGCCAATGGTGAAAGACTTCAACCTAATGCTAAAGCCGGTGATATCCGTTTCAAGGATATCAATGGTGATGGAGTATTGGACGAAAACGACCGTGAATATTGTGGAACCGGTATTCCTAAAGTAGAAGCCAACCTGAACCTGACCGCAGGTTATAAAGGATTTGACCTGAGCCTTTTATTTGGAAGCGCATGGGGACATAAGCTGTTCAACGGTAACCGATATTTCTACGAAAGCATGCAGACACCGGGACAAATGCTGACCAGCGTGTTAGATGCATGGACACCGACAAATACGGATACAGACATGCCTCGTGCCGTATTGAACGATCCTAACAGAAACGCACGTGAATCTGACCGTTTCCTCGAAAACGGAAACTTTGTCCGCTTGCGTCAGGCTCAGCTCGGATATACCTTGCCGACAAATATCCTGAAGAAGGCATATATCGAAAAATTACGTTTCTATATCAGCGGTGAAAATCTGTTTACTATCACGAAGTATTCTGGAACAGATCCTGAATTCTCAAGAAGCAGTCCTCTGGATACAGGTATTGACAGTTACATTTTCCCATTTACCCGTTCATTTACAGTAGGAGCGCAATTAACATTCTAATACATACAAACTCAGCATTAAGAATATGAAAAAGATATTTTATTTAGCAAGTATAATATGCCTCGCCCTGTCATCTACTTCATGCGAGGACTTCCTGACCGTAGAGTCACCGGACGAACTGACAACAGACAATTACTGGAGAAATGAACAGGATGCACAAGCTGGACTGGCAGCAGCCTATTCACAACTCTATCATGGTGATACATATGCAACTAGTGAAGTGCGATGGCCAACCGAAGAATACCGTGCAGACATTGTCAATTTAGGTAGTGATGCCGGTAACTACGACCAGTGGGTAGCACTTTATTATTTCAACTATACCAATGGTAATACTCAGTTCTCTTATTATTATCAGGATTTATACAGAGGAATCAACTTTGCCAACCAGGTATTAGCCAATGTTCCGAATATCCCGAATCTGGATGAGAACAAGCGTAACGAACTTCTTAACGAAGCACATTTTCTGAGAGGATATTATCATATGATGTTATTGCTCAACTGGGAAAAAATCATCATCCGCAACGAATACATTAAAGAGTCTTCTCAATTGAACCGTCCGTTATCCGAACGTACAGCCTGCTGGGATTTCATTCTGGAAGAACTGGAAAACTACGCAGCCCAACTGCCGGAAAGCCGGAACGAAAATGAATTAGGACGTGCTACCAGCGGTACTGCTTATGCTTATATCGGTTTTGCCTATCTGACTCGTGCATACGAAGAACCTGAAAAGAAAAGCACTTATCTGGACAAAGCTCTTACAGCGCTGAACAATGTAAAAGGATATTCACTCGTAAGCGGAGAAAACCTGATAGGAATGTTTAACGGAACAAACAAAAACTGTTCTGAATCTATATTCGAAGTACAGTACAGCAAGAGCGAAGCAAATGGTTCTGTACACTATTCTTACCTGAACCAATGGATTGGTGCGAAAGAGTTGAACGGATATGATGAAATTCTGCCTAGCAACATGCTGATGGAAGAATATATGAAAGGAGGTAAGTTGAACGACGGACGCTATGACGAACGTCTGTACAACACAATCTACTTCCAGTGCGACTACTTCAACGACGGAACAGGAAGAGTTATGGGAAAAGAATATGACGAATTGTTTGGAGGTGAGAATAAACCGGTATTCCGTAGATTTACCTCTCCGACACTTGAAGAGATGCAAGAAGCATGCGCTATAAACATTCCATTGATGCGCCATGTGAATGTATTGCTCATGAAAGCTGAAGTATTAAACGAACAAAACCATCCAGAACAGGCTATTCCTATTATCAATGAAATTAGAAGTGTACATGGTAATATGCCTCCGATGGAAGGTACAACCCAGCAAGAGGTACGCGATCAGATAGAACATGAACGCATTCTTGAATTCCCATTGGAAAGTTACCGCTGGTATGATTTACGCCGGTGGGGAAAGACAGCGTCTGCATTACAAAAGGCAGGCCGCACAGGATTCGATGAAAGCAAGTTGTTCTACCAATACCTAAATGGGAGATTGATGCAAATCCTGAAGTAAAATAAAGAAATCTTCCGGTTCGGAAGATGTTGCTCTTCCGAACCCTTTTCTTTACTTTTGCCCACAAAAAAGATTACAAAAAAAGAATATGTTTACTGTTATCGGATTAATGTTAGGAGGTATGGCAATAGGTTTCCTGCTCCGTCGCCAAGAATTTTCGTGGATAAATAAAGTCATAACATCACTAATCTGGGTACTCCTTTTTTTATTAGGAGTAGAAGTAGGAGGAAATCGCCAGATAGTAGAAGGACTTGCAACTTTAGGAGTAGAAGCCTTTACCATTACGCTGGCATGCGTATTGGGAAGTTGTATCTTCGCTTGGGGACTATGGTATCTCCTGTATAAAAAGAAAGGAGGAAAAGCATGAAAGGCAGTTTGATCATTGTCGGATTTTTTGTTCTTGGAACATTATGCGGGGCTTTTCATCTCATCCCTTTCGACGTAGCACAAAGCAATATCAGCTTCTATGCCTTATGTGCATTGATGTTCAGTGTAGGCCTAAGTATCGGAAACGATCCACAGACCTTGAGAAATTTCCGTTCGCTGAATCCAAGACTGATCTTCCTGCCTGTTGCTACTATACTGGGAACCATATCGGCAGCTGCACTGGTGAGCCTCATTCTTCCCCACCGGAGTGCCGCCGACTGTATGGCAGTTGGTTCGGGCTTTGGTTATTATTCACTATCCAGCATCTTCATTACGCAATATAAAGGACCGGAGCTAGGAACCATTGCTTTACTTTCTAACATAACCCGTGAAATAATTACTTTGTTGTGTGCCCCTCTACTGGTTCGGTGGTTCGGAAATCTGGCACCGATATCAGCAGGAGGAGCTACGACAATGGATACTACCCTGCCTATTATAACCCGTTATGCAGGTCAGCAATTTGTCGTAGTTTCCATTTTTCACGGATTCGTAACCGATTTTAGTGTACCATTTCTTGTCACCTTCTTTTGTTCCATCTAAGAAAAATACCAAATTCTATGAAGAAGCACTTTTTTTTTATCTAACATACATGTTTGCCCTTGCAGCTACATTGCCGGCCAATGCCGACAATGTGCCCTGGCAAAACCCACAGATAAACGAAATAAACCGTGAAGCAATGCATGCACACTTCATTCCATTCATCAATGAAGATGCAGCATTGGCACAGCAGGCATTACCTGACTTACAACGTTTCGAAATAAATTCAAAGACCGAACGACGTGTTTCACTTAACGGCACTTGGAAATTTCTTTTCTCCAAGAATAACGATGCTTGTCCTGCCGATTTTCATAAACCGGGATACAGCACACGCAAATGGAAAAACATAGAAGTACCAGGCAGTTGGGAACTTCAAGGATTTGATGCCCCCATTTATACCGACGTATCTTATCCATTCCCTTGCAATCCACCGTATGTACCAGCAGACTATAATCCGGTAGGAGCTTATGTCCGTGAATTCACAGTACCCGAAGACTGGGACGGAATGGATATCTTCCTCGACTTCGAAGGGGTAGAATCTGCATATTATTGCTGGGTAAACGGAGAACTTGCCGGATACAGCGAAGACAGCCGTCTGCCGGCTCACTTTAATGTAACCAAGTTATTAAAAAAAGGGAAAAACAAGCTGGCTGTCAAGGTATTCAGATACAGTGACGGATCTTACATGGAAGATCAGGACTACTGGAAATATAGCGGAATAGAACGAGATGTCTATTTGTATGCGCGTCCACAAAGCCGAGTAAAAGACTTCAAACTCACGGCCGAACTGATCAATCAATATAAAGACGGTGATTTTGATGTAAATATCACACTGAATCAGCCTCAGCAAGGTCAGCGTGTAGAGTTCAAATTACTGGATGCAAAAGGTAATGCTCTTTACACTCAGGATAAAGAAATAAAAAACAACACCGACACATTATTGTCTGGCAAAAAACTACTTAAGGATGCTCTGGCATGGACAGCCGAAACACCTAATCTTTACACACTGGTTGTCAACACATTCGACCAGCAAGGAAAACCGATGGAATCATTTGCACATCCATTCGGATTCCGCACTGTAGAAATGAAAAACGGACAACAACTTATTAATGGTGTACCCGTATTGTTCAAAGGAGTAAACCGACACGAACACGATCCATATAAAGGACGCTCCATCGATGTCGCAAGTATGTTGACGGATATCCGGCTGATGAAGCAATTCAACATAAACGCTGTACGTAACTGCCATTATCCAGACCACTACCAATGGTATGCATTGTGCGACAAGTACGGACTATATCTGGTTGGCGAAGCAAATATCGAGAGCCATGGAATGATGAGTCACAAAGATGGAACACTTGCCAATTATCCGGAATGGGAACCTGCATTCATGCAACGCATGAGCCGTATGGTTATGCGCGACCGCAACTGTACAGCTATTGTTACATGGTCATTAGGTAACGAATCAGGTTATGGTAAACATTTCGAAACAATATACGACTGGACCAAGAAAACAGATCCTACCCGTCCGGTACAATACGAAGGTGGAGGTTACGAAGCTAAATCGGATATTTATTGCCCGATGTATCCCCGCATCTGGTCGCTCCGTCGTCACATTAATCAGCGCGATGCACGCCCGATGATTATGTGCGAATATGCTCATGCAATGGGAAACAGTGTCGGCAACCTGCAAGATTATTGGGATTTAATCTATAAGTACGACCAGTTACAAGGTGGATTTATCTGGGACTGGGTAGACCAGACATTTGCAAAGAAAGACGAAAAAGGGAAAGATATCTGGGCGTATGGAGGAGATATGGCTATGTAGAGTACACAACGACTCCAACTTCTGTGCCAATGGACTGATTGCAGCCGACCGTTCTTTACATCCGCATATTTATGAAGTGAAGAAGGTATATCAGTACATTCACTTCCGTCCTGTAGCCTTTACTGCCAATCGGATTAATATCACTAACTGGCATGATTTCATCGACCTATCCGGTTATCAGTTGCGCTGGACAATAGAAGCTGACGGTAAAAGCATTCAGCAGGGAGTAATGGATTTTCCACAGATACCGGCACGACAAAGCCGGGAGATCGTACTTCCTATGCAGACTATTGCCGCAAGTGAAAAAGATTATTTCTTGAAACTGGAAGCAATTACCCGCCAGGATGCTCCTATGATTCCGGCAGGACATATAGCTGCAATGGAACAGTGGCAACTGCCTGTAGAGCAAATAGCTCAAAACATAGAGCCAATTGACGGTTCACTAAGATCTGAACGTACTCCGGAAAGCATCAGTCTGAGTGGAACTAACTTCCGTATCAGCTTCTCCACAGCCGACGGAGAAATGACGGCTTTAGAATATAACGGAAAGAATCTCATAAAAGAAGGTCTGCAAGCTAACTTCTGGCGTGGATTGACAGATAATGACGTAGCCAATGCACTCCCGAACGTTGCAGAATCTGGAAAGAAGCAGGTAAGGATGCGAAACTGAAAGACTTGAAATTAAATGAAAGGAGCGACAAACGTCAGGCCATTGTCACTGCTACATACCGCATGGAAAAGCAAGATGCCGACCTTAATATTAATTATATAATCCGCCCTGACGGTGCAGTGAAAGTTACCATGTCATTTATCCCTGGTCAAAAACAATTACCAGAAATGCCTCGTCTGGGTATGCGTATGATTTTGCCTGCCGATTATGAAATGATGACATGCTCGGACGCGGTCCACATGAAAACTATGCCGACCGTAAGAACAGTGCTGCAATAGGTGTCTACACTGCTAGCGTATGGGAACAGTATCATCCGTACGTACGTGCACAGGAAACAGCAAACAAATGTGATGTACGCTGGGTAGCATTACGTAGCCAGTCAGGAGAAGGTCTGCTTGTCACCGGAGAAGAACCTTTGAGTATCAGTGCATGGAACTTCCCACTTGAAGACATCGGCTATCGCCCATTCAGCGTAGAGCGTCATCATGGAGGAAGCATAGAAAAACAAGATCTGGTATGGCTGAACATCGATCACATGCAAATGGGAGTAGGTGGCGATAATACTTGGGGAGCACAGGTACATCCTGAATATACAATAACTCCTCATGCATGGCAGTACAGCTTCACCATTCAACCTCTGGATAAGGAAATGGATGCAGCCTCACAGGCTCATAAGAGATTCTTCTAAAAGAAGCGTTTTTGGTTTACATACTTAAAAACATCAATCAACAATGAAAAAAAATACAATAAAGGTTTTGCTTCTGGGACTGGCTGCCGGCATTTCAGCCTGCACCACAGGTTCCCGACAGAATATGGCTCAGGAAAGAAACCGATATGAATTCAGCAATATCCTGAATATTGCGCTGACACCCGATTCAACCGTTCATCGCGCAGGATGTTTTACCGATGCAGGTTCGTGGATGGGATTTACCATACCGCAACAAGATAAATGGGTAAACGGATTTTGCGGTCCGTTCAGCATCGACAACCGGATATGGTTTGCCCAATCGATCGTGGAAGCCAGTCTTATAGGAGAAACAACAGCAATGACTCCCGACTCGGCATCTTACTTTCCAGGTGAAGCATATATATCCTCATCCTCCGGAACAGAAAGTATCAGCCAGCGAATGAATTTCATCAATGCTTCTACAGCTCTACTGCAAATAGAGAGCAACAGTGGAAAAGGACTTTGCTTTACAGCCAGACAATGGAATAATAATGTACATCTGGAAGCTGAGCGCAACATCGTTACAGCACGTCACTCCAACGGAGAGATTGTAACGTTAACGTTCGATTCTGACATCACGTTGACATGCGACGGGAAAAATTATGTTGCACAGACTGAACCCGGATGTAAGAAAACTGATATTGCCATTTCGTTCTTCGCTTCCGAAAAAGAACTTCCAGTAAGCGAACAACGCATACAAGCTCTGCTGAACAATCCTTCACAAGAGCTGAAGGCAAATGCAGACCGATGGAACGGATATTTACAAAAGATTCTACGCAACGACATGAAGCCTGAGTACGACCGTATTGCCGTAAAGTCTGCTGTAACACTGATTTCCAACTGGCGTACACACCGCGAAGGACTGTTGCATGAAGGAGTTATTCCCAGCCATGCGGTAGGCTATTTCGTCGGATTCTGGGCCTGGGACAGCTGGCGTTTCTCAGCAGCTCTGGCAAGCTTTGCTCCCGAACTGGCGAAAAACAATATTCGTGCCATGTTCGACTACCAGTTGCCCGACGGTATGATTATCGACTGTATCTATACCAATTCGGCAGATAATAATGCCCGCGACAGTAAGCCACCTTTGGTTTGCTGGGCTGTAGATGAAATATTTACTCACACCCAAGATACCACCTTCGTAAAAGAGATGTATCCGCAACTGCTTGCCTATTACAAATGGTGGTATGCAAAACGCGACCACAACCGTAACGGCATCTGTGAGTTTGGTTCTACCGACGGCACCCTGGAAGCTGCCGCATGGGAAAGTGGTATGGACAATGCCATTCGTTTCGACAACACAAAGATGCTGAAAAATGCAGACGATGCATGGAGTATGGATCAGGAAAGTGTGGACCTGAATGCATATCTAGCCTACGAATGTAAGTTACTGAAGAAATTTGCTTCGTTGATCGGCATTAGCTTTGATGGTCCCGACTACAGCGATAAAATCGCCGATTATTCTTCGATGAAAAATCGGATGGTTCTGTGACCGCCGGTTGAGTGATGGCAGCTTCATTGAAGAACCTGGATGCGAAGGATATACTCCGTTCTGGGTACAAATAGCCAGCAAGAAGCAAATGGATAAAGCCATTACACTGCTGACTGATACAACTAAGTTTTCAACTTATATCCCCTTCCCTACGGCTGCTGCCGATAATCCGAAATGTAATCCGAACGGATATTGGAGAGGTCCGATATGGCTCGACCAGACTTATCAGGCTATCAGGGGATTACGTAACTATGGCTACGGAAAACTTGCAGATCAATATACGGAGCAAGTATTCGAACGCTGCCAAGGGCTGAAAGAAGATGCTCCTATACATGAAAACTATGGCACACACAACGGAGAGCGCCTCCAGCTCCTCACTTCAGCTGGAGCTCGTCGCATCTGCTGATGATGTACGAAGATTACGGAAAATAACATAACTCTTCATCTTACTTCAACAAGGGAAGGCTACTTTGTCTATCGGGTAGTCTTCCCTATTTTTACACCCATATAAATCACTCATTTCTCCCATTTTATTTATTTAACTATAAAAATTAGTTTATAAACTATATATTTTAGTTATTTGCAAAAAACAAGAGAAATATATGAAAAGACTCACTGCAAAAGAAGAAGAAATTATGGGTTTCTTCTGGACGAAAGGTCCTCTATTTGTAAAAGAACTGCTGACTTTTTACAATGATCCTAAACCGCACTTCAATACACTTTCTACCATTGTACGTGGATTAGAAGAAAAAGGTTATCTCTCGCACGAAGCATTCGGAAATACATATCGCTATTTCGCCATAGTAACAGAAGACAGCTTCCGTACCCGGACGTTGAAGAGTGTTATCAGCAAGTACTTTAATAATTCTTTTTTGGGAGCAGTATCGTCACTCGTAAAAGAAGAGGATATTTCCATCGAAGAACTAAAGGAACTGATACGGCAGGTGGAAGAAGGAGAAAACGAAAAGAAACAATAAACAATTCTGGATTATGGGAGCATTTTTTGTCTACATACTGAAATCATCGCTCTGTCTGGCTGTATTTTACCTGTTCTACCGGTTACTGTTAAGCAAGGAAACATTTCACCGCTGCAACCGGATAGCCTTACTGAGTATCATACTGCTTTCGTACATACTACCTCTGGCAACAATCACAACCAGTCAGCATACTATGGTCAGTACAGCTGTAACAACTGTAGAAGACTTGCTGATAATGTATGAGCAGCATGCGGTTCCCAATCAAGGATTACAGCCGGAATATGGTTTTCCCTGGCAAGAAATATTAATAATCTGTTATGTGGCAGGAGCTATATTTTTCATTCTTTGCCACCTCTGGTCGTTAGGGCGCATGCTCTATTTCATCCGTCACAATCAGCGCAAGCAACTCCCCGATGGAACGCTTCTGATAATTCACTCATGCAACTTTGCCCCTTTTAGCTGGATGAAATATATTGTTATTTCACAGGCCGACCTTAAAGAGAACGGACATGACATTCTGCTACATGAACAGGCACATATCCGTAATCATCACTCGTGGGATCTGCTGCTGGTTGAGGTTTGTAGCTGGCTACAATGGTTCAACCCCGCTATATGGCTACTCAAACAAGAACTGCAAAATATTCACGAATATGAAGCCGACGAAGAAGTCCTTCGTCAAGGAATCGATGCCAGACAATATCAAATGCTATTAATAAAAAAAGCCGTTGGCGCAAGGCTCTACTCTATTGCCAACAGCTTTAATCACAGTTCACTTAAAAAACGTATTACTATGATGATTCGAAAAAAATCCAATCCGTGGGCACGAGTCAAGTACTTGTATGTACTTCCACTGGCAACTGTTGCAGTTACCGTTTTTGCCCGTCCCGAAGTATCTCAACCATTAGAAAAGATTTCAAATGTCAAAGTTAGTGATTTATCGGATGCTATGAAAACGTATACCGACAAAAATCAACAAAACAATCAGTCTGCTCCGGATACAAAAATACGTCTGAGCATGAAAGTCGTAGACGAAACCGGACAGCCAGTACCACAAGCTACAGTAGTCATCACCAATACATCCAATGGTACACTTACAGACGATGACGGACATTTTTCACTGGAGGTAGGCGAAGATCAGAGTTTATGGATTTCGTATGTGGGTATGGAGTCGAAAAACATATCGGTAAAAGACTGTATCAAGCAGACGGATAAAACAATTCGACTAACAAGTGCTACCAGTGAATTAGATCTGACAGTTTCTCCTTCTGCACCTAAACCTGCCGTACAGAATGGAGAAACATTTACTGTAGTAGAACAAATGCCGGAATATCCTGGGGGAATGAAAGCATTGATGGGTTATCTCGCAGAAAACATACAATATCCGGCAGAATGTCAGAAAGCAGGCATTCAGGGAAGGGTTATTGTCCAGTTTGTAGTAAAGGCAGACGGCTCACTCGACAACTTCGAAATAAAGCGTTCTGTAAATCCGTTATTAGATGCAGAAGCTTTAAGAGTTATAAAAACTACCCCTAAATGGAAACCCGGAACCCAACATGGAAAGCCTGTTGACGTAAAATTTACTATTCCGGTTACTTTCTCACTTCCTGACAAACAGAAAGAACATACACCAACAGGAAACATATCTGACAGCTCGCTTACATTAAAGAAAACACTCTTTATCATTGATGGTAAAGAAGTTGAGCCCAAAGTTCTGAATGAAATAAATCCCGACCAGATCAGCTCCATAAATGTTATTAAGGATGGAACGGGCGTAACCATATTCGGGCCCAAAGCCCGTGATGGGGTAATACTGATAACGACAAAAAGATCTTCTACAACTTCTCAAGCGAGTCGCTGGTTACAGGCCGTGTTACAGACGCTGCCGGAAACCCAGTTTCGGGAGCATGTATTACCATAAAAGGTACTACAACACAAACTACATCCGACAACGAAGGCAGGTTCACACTTACCGTTCCAAGGAAAGATGCCACACTGGAGGTCAGTTCCAGCAATATGAAAACCGCTACAGTAGGTGCCCAGCCATTGCTAAAAGTCGCATTAATCGAGTAGGAGAAAACGAAGTAGTTTTCTTCCTACTTTCGTTTTCCGACCTCTCACACCACCGTACGTGCCGTTCGGCATACGGCGGTTCTTTACTATGGATGCCTTTCGTATTCTTCGAAAGACACTTCCACGACATCTTCTTCAACCATCCATTTGTAGGTCTGCGCTCCTTTATACCCTTCGCATTCCGTCCTATCTCTTTAAAGGTAGCCCAATACTTCTGTTTTGGTTTTATGCATTCGTTCCAACAAACGGTAGTTTTCAGTTATGCCGTTTAAATAAAGTTTGGTCCTTCCCTATAGGCATACATGCCTTGGGTACTACGACCTCTGCTGACTTCTCACGGCAAGCTTTACTCCATCATGGTACTTCGAATCATTCATCCTCACCATATGTCCGTGAGACCTCCTCGGATAAGGGTATTAACTTTCAATCTTATGTCTGCTCCATTTACACTAACCGTCCCGAATAGCTATAGGCTTTAGTTTGTTTCGCAACCTTACCCACGGTCATATGCCTTATATGAAGTTTCTGTTCGTCAGACCAGATGTTTGCCGCCAGCTTCTTTCAGATTCCAACTCGCGATGGACACCCTTGCTTTTGGCTGTATGATTCCCGCTATTAGGGCTCATTGGGGACTTGCACCCGTTAGCTAATACTCATGCCGAGCATACAAATAAAAAAAGGGAATCTTCCCAGACTCCCCAATCTTCATTAACCTTAAATCTAATACCATGAAAAACACGATGCAAAGATAGAGGTTTTATGTTATGCAACATAATAAAATCAACAAAAAGCCCCATTTATTAATCTAATATTTAATACTTTTCTTTTTTATATTGTAATTTAATTAGATTTATTTGTTATTAAATAGACAAAACATATATTTGTTGAAATTTTTTATGCATAATACATTACATAGATAAAAAATACAATATTAAGTTTAACCTATTACAATTTAGTTATGGAGAATTATACAAATAATATGGTACGCTACAATAGCATAATAAAAGCGTGTGTTCTTTTAGGGGAATTATGTATTTGTAGTGGATTATTTTATATCTTTTACCTATGGGCCATTTATAGGGGGAAATATACTGAACTAACAGCTACACTACCTCAAGTTTAATCATAATTATATTATGCTATCTAATATGTAGCATTCAAGGAGGAGTAGTCTTACACCTGCGCAAAATATATCCATATCAGATAATCATGCGTGTATTCCGTAATGTTTTTTATTTTTCAATATTGACAGGTACAGTTTAAGTGTTGGTAAATTCATTGAATATATGTTCTCTGTTTTTTCCAGCCTATATTTCAACATTATTTCTTCTGCTAAGCCTTTTCCGACTTACATTTAGAGATATCTTAAAACGTTTTCGTAGTCAAGGAAAGAATATACGTTATGTCGTATTAGTTGGAAGCACTTCTAATAATATTGAAATGTATCATGAATTATCGGATGATCCATCTACAGGTTATAAAGTTAATGGATATTTCGATGATAAGCCGAATCCAGAAATGCCCTCACAATGCTGCTATCTAGGACGTCCAGAGGAAGTCCAAAAATTATTTGAAAAAAAACTCATATATACATTATCTATTCTGTTGTCTTCCATCACACCGTAGCGAAATTATTGTACCAATTATCAATTATTGTGAAAACCATTTAGTACATTTTTATAGCGTACCAAATCTACATAATTACTTACATAATCGTGTATATTTTAATATGATGGGGAATGTACCTTATCTTAGTTTACGTCAAGATCCATTAAGCCGTACGGAAAATAAATTACTGAAACGTACATTTGATATTGTTTTCTCACTGTTATTCTTATGCACTTTATTCCCAATCATATTAATTATTGTAACAATCATTACAAAATTAACCATGCCGGGACCAATCTTCTTCCGTCAAAAACGTAACGGATTAAATGATAAAGAATTTTATTGCTATAAATTCCGTTCGATGAAAGTCAATGCCGAAGCAGATACGCTTCAAGCTACAAAAGATGACCCCCGAAAAACACGCTGGGGAAATATTATGCGTAAGACAAACATCGATGAACTTCCTCAGTTTATTAATGTACTGCTGGGAGACATGAGTGTAGTAGGACCACGCCCTCATATGCTAAAACATACCGAAGAGTACTCTAACTGATAAACAAATACATGGTACGCCACTTCGTAAAACCAGGAATTACCGGATGGAGTCAGGTTACAGGATATCGCGGAGAAACAAAAGAACTGAAAGATATGGAAGGCCGTGTAATAGGAGATATCTGGTATAT
>ENA-OQAN01000474-OQAN01000474.1-human-gut-metagenome-genome-assembly--contig:-NODE-474-length-21421-cov-1.718888_pt1 | contig 21421 bp, 30 predicted proteins | sample MGYA00242735_ERZ504527 | MGnify/ENA primary metagenome ERZ504527 (study PRJEB26092, sample SAMD00036230) | human gut metagenome | host: Homo sapiens | study: EMG produced TPA metagenomics assembly of... | reverse complement strand
ATGTCTTTCAGTGCTTCTGGACCAAGGTTGCAGGCGTAGCAATTCTTGCCGGGCATAAATACTCGTGCTGTGCCTTCCAGGCCGTCTATGCCGCCGTCTACCCAGGCACACCGACCCGCATGCAAAGACGGTTCAGGCAGTAGCGTGCCCATCGGTTGTCTACACAACCTACAACGACATCCATCTGGCGTAGCAGGCCTAGTCCGATATCGTGGCAGATGTCACACTCCAAAGGCAGAACTTGAATGGAAGGTTGATTTCGCGGATACGTTTGGCCGTTACGGTTGCTTGGGGCGACGGGCTTCGGCGTCTGCTTGGCTGAAGAGGATGGAACGGGTCAGGTTTGATGGTTCGATGGTGTCAAAGTCTACAACGACCAAGTGACCGACGCCAAATAGAGCCAAATTCTTCAGTACTTCGTTGCCGAGAGCACCACAACCCACTACCATGACATTGGCTCGTTCCAACCGCTCCTGCTTGAACCAGGAAAGCAGTGGAAACACGTCCGCACCCCAAGTGGGAGCTAAGGTCGGTATCGGGTCGTTTTCTTTCATTGCAAGATGATTTCTGTTGTTTGGCTGTTCAAATGTAGCAAATATTCGGGAAAGCCCCCAAATGATTGAGACAATATTTGGCAGAAAACGTGTAAAAAGCTTTCTTTTTATATTTAACCGGTTGCAGCCATTCAGAAACGATGGAGGATAAAACGGAGAAAAGAATAGTTATTACCGATATTTCGTAAAGAAAATCGAAGAAGAGGAACGATTATTCCAGTATTTTTCCGTATGTTTGCAAGGTATGATTTCAGAAACAGTACGCATGAGATATGGGTGGATCATAATACTATGGTGCATGGCGGTTTTTCCCGTTATGGCACAGCGGATGCACGTAGAAGATTTCGGACGCTATAAGAAGCCGTTTCTGCACAAGGCATCTTTCACGACCGATAAACGGCAAGCCCTGCTCGACTTTTTTTACTAATGAAAAAGGTTTTCAGTTCTTCGTGGAAGATGCGCCCGTAGCCGCAACCGAAGGAGAGGGAATGGTTACCTTGCACTGCCTCACCGTACAGGTTCCCTCATTATCAAGCATCCTGTCTACGGGCAACTGGCCTGGAAGGTGCCCAATGGTGTACTGAAAAAAAAGAAGCACTATCATGCTTATCTCCATACTGAAAGTCTGGAGAAAGAATTCCGTCAGCAAAAGCAGTGGGCGCTGATTTCGACGGTGCCGAACGTGCCATCGTTTACGTAGATACCGTTATCCATCCTCTTCTGGATGGAAATCTTTCTCTCTATTTACCATTGGGCCGGCATGTCTGCCGTATTGAGTCACCCTTCTATCAGACCTTGAATGATACCATCGAACTGACAGATATTGTCCGTTTCGAGAAGCGTTACGTATTGCAGCCCTTTTACGCCTATCTGACTGTGGAAACCGATTGGCCCGATGCGCGTATCTGTCTGGACGGGGATTCGTTGGGGCTGCAGCGTGTCGAAACCTCCCGTCTGATGCCCGGGCGATATCGCCTGACCGTCAACCAGGGTGATTCGCTCTACTACGAGCGTGGCTGGAGCTGGCGAACGCTGAGCGCAAGGTGGTTGATTTGCATGGCATCGAATTGCGTCCGTTCCCACAGTTGGGACAGTCCATAGAAATGTCTGGATTTCCGGATGAGGTTTTGGCTGATTCCATGGCTTCGGACGGCCTTCAGGAACAGTCAGGACAATGGGCCGACGTACATATTACCGCCTTCGATGCCGACACCGAAATCTGGCTCAACCGCGAGCGGGTGGGACAAGGTGAATGGCGAGGAAATCTGGCACCTGGTTTTTATGCTGTCAGTTCAAGGAAAGAGGGACTGGACTCACGCACCGATTTCTTCTGGGTGGATGCGGGGAAGAGCGTGGAACTGAATCTGATTTCGCCTTTGGCTGACTATGGACTGTTGAACGTGTCGTGTGATGAAGTGGATGCCACTGTCTTCCTGAACGGACTTGCGATTGGTTCTGCGCCTTGTGTGCTTCGTAATCTGCCTGTCGGCCGTACTTATCGGGTCCGGTTGGTCAAGGCGCAAGGCGGCTGAAACGCTTGTCCGCCTGAGGGGGAATGACATTGTGAATGTGAAACTAAAACTGAAATAATAAACATAAGGAATACAAATGAGAATAACTGTGTATAAGCTGTTGCAGGAAGCCCAGCAGAAAATGAACGGATATGCGGTGTATATGAATTACCAGTTCATGCACTTCGGTGTGAAGGCCGAACCGGCTGCTCTTTTGTCAGTCGAAGTGGAAGTAGGTGGTGAGCGGATGAACTTGGAGGACGTGGCCGATGTGGCGATACCCCAGGACGACCAGTTTGCTTTGATTCCCAAGGAGCAGGACTTCCTGTTTGACATCTGCAAGGCTGTGGCTCAGGCACATCCTGACTATAAAATCGGACAGAAGTCGATGAATGGAGAAGAAGAGGACTCGTTGGATGGAGAAGAAGACCGGTACGTATTGTGTACAATGCCCAAAGTGAACGATGATCGTCATGACGTGGGGATGAATTATGTAAAGGCCATTTACGAGGAAATGACGGCCAAAATCGATGCGACTCATGCGGCATATGGAGCGAAGATTATCAAGCAATTGGCAAGTGCCAAGCCTGAGGAAATAGATGAGGCGAAGGAGGAACTCCAGAAGATTTATGATCAGATGAAAGATATATGCAAGTCCTATCGTGAGGAGAAAGAAAAACAGATAGAGGAAGCTATCAGGACTATCTGAAAAAGAAGGCCGAGGCTGAACAGGCCGAGAGTGAACGGCAGGCCGCACGCGGCGAAGACAAAAGCTCGAAGTTGGACTTGAGCCAGTTTGTCAGTGAAGAATAAGAGTCAGTATCGACCGTATAATTAGGTTGCAACGACTGCACAATTTGGCCGCAATGACTGCACGATCGGGCAGAATCGACCGCACGATTCAACCTCAACGACCGCATGATTTTTTCTGAACGAATAGGGGAATACGAAAAAGCCAACTAATTCGCGTACTCTGTATATGAATTAGTTGGCTGATATTAGCTAATTTAATGAATGCTAACATTTCTTCTCTCATGCTTTTTTGAGATAACATATCCCTTTTCATTTGATTTAATATCTTACGTTCAGATTGAAGTAGTTTATTTTCATCTATAGTAGTTTCTGCTATTTCATCGCAAAAACCATAATCGAGACATTGTTGCGGAGTAAGTATAGTTTCTTTCTCCATCATATTTATTAATTCTTCTTCAGTAAGATTTTTTTGCTTTTTACTTCTCTGTTTTTCTATATATAAGATACTCTTCTATGATATCTCTATCTAACTGATATATTGTTTGAACATCAGGATAAAATTCAAATAGATATAATGAAAATTTTGTCATTGCCCAAACCCGTTGTTGTACAGTAGATAATGACAGGTATCTGATCCAGAGAAGGACTGCTCTCTTCATGGCACAATGTATTTGTAATTGAGTAATTTTAGAAAAATTAACGATAAAATTCTTTGGTATCTTTTCACTCTGATAAGGCAACTCAAGTTTTCGAATGTCCCACCTGGCTTTCTCAATCTCTACGCGCATATCATGTTTGAAGCTATATCTGATGATATCTTTAAAATTTTCCAGCACTATATTGCAATCCACCAAGTCTTTATATCCTTTTCTTCGATACTTATAATTCAATTTACTTATTTGTGTTTCTGTACACCAGTTTTAAAATTCATGAAGTAATTCCGTATAAGGATAGTCTGCCAATGCATTAATCATAGGCTTATGTGAAAAACAAAATTCCCCGAAAAATTCAAATCATGATTTTTTACGTTCCATTTCCTGTATAGACATATTTCTGTCTCGGAAATAAATGTAATTAATGATTTCCTGTCTTAATGACTCATATTGAAATGAGGAGAGATCATAAAAGCTATCATTCTGAAAGTTCTTCTCTTGTCCTGGATATATTTCCGAAAAAAATAGTTTGCTTTTCATTCCTTATTCTCCGCATATTGGATAATCTGTGTTTCATAACACACAATACCGTATTACACGGAGAATATCTATTCATCAAACTTACCAATTACCCGCCTTCAAAACTGGCAGATATATTATTTCTCTAATACTATTTTTCTTGTATACAAAAATCTAAAATAAGAATATAGATTCCAAATATTTGCTTTTAAAGGGAAATCTTTTCTATATTTGAATTTTGTAGCAAACGGAATCTTATGAGCATCACACCATCCAGCTATTTCTTTCATATTCGTAGCTGCCCCCGACTCTATCCTTTTTACCAAACATTGTTTATTTATCTCGTCTTCCCTCTCTGAAAAGCCAAATAAAAACATACATTATATATTTTATTAAAACTATTTCTCTCATATCATTTACCTTTCTTAGAAAGTTTAAGTTGTCCATGTTCTTGTGTATAGCGTGTATATAGTTTATTTTTGGGGAATTTTTCGCCTCTATATACTCTATATACAGGTGCAAATTACGACCAATATCAATATCATCTCCACGACTGACAGCCCGGTTTCTGCCTGCATTTCTGCCACAAACATCTGCACCCGTTCTCTCATGCTCTCTGTAAATTTTTTCAACATATCGTCCTCTTCCTTTCTTCTTAAATCTGAATCGTCAAAAATGCCGGTACAACAATGATCATCAGCACCACTCCCAGCATCAGAAACATCGGCCCCAGCAGTCTTGTACTGGTCTCTTCTCCCAGTTTTCTGGCTGCTGCTTTTCGCTCTTCAAACGCTCCTGCTGCTTCTCTCTGAAGTAATTCTGCCAGTCCCTTTGTTCCTTTTCTTAAATTCTGAGACAGCATCACCGCAAATTTACGATAGACCGGAAGCCCGCACCGCATTCCAAAATGCTCATAGCATTCACTCTCCGGAGTTCCTCTCTGCATTTCCCGCATGGTATAGACCATCTCCTCATACACATATCTCGTATTTTCCTGCTGCCGATAAACCGATGCAATCTGAAACCACGCTCTTCGTGCAGGCATTCCGGCTCCCAGATACAATGTAAATGTACTGATAAATTCCGGATAATCCATTGCCAGCTGATGTCGGCGTGCCTTCTTTTTCTGGATTTCATTCTGTTTTTCCAGCACCAGCATCAGGGCCGCTGCCACAATCCCCAGTACAAAGATTCCCACACTTCTCATATCTTTTGCATAATGCCAGGATATTGTTTTTCCTTCAATTTCATCCGGAAGCACCACATACCCGGATTCACGGTCTGTCTCATCTGCTTCCTTCATTTTCTTTTCCAGCTGTCTTTGAAACTGCCCGGAATCATCCAGCTTTGGCGGAAACACTCTTGCCGAAAACTGATGCTCTGCCTTTGCATCTCCGTATGTGAGTAATGCTTTTAACTCAATGATCCTTCCCTCTTCCGACAGATTTTTATCCTGCAGTTCGCCAAGAATGTTTACTGTCTGGTAATCACTTAACTCCCAGGATACCTCGATTCCCGTATCCGGTACTGTTTTTACAAGATTCAGATCATACCTCACTTCATCCAGACTCTTATTTTCCCCAAGTATCAGCGTTTCCAGCTTTTTCCCTGCTGTGTCAAATACTCTTTGCAATTCTTCCTGTGTATACGACTGTTCCTGTATTTCCACAGTGATTTTCGCTTTCTGATCTTTTGTTTTTGCGACCAGCTTTTGATTTTTCTCCCCCTGTCCGTGTTCATTCCGTTTTAATATACTGCTTCCGGATTTGTTTTGTGGAATTTTCCGAAAATTATCAGTCGCATATAAGGCTCCCGCCAGAATCGTAAACACTGCGATCACCAGTACTGCCTTTTGATATCCTTTTTCTTTCTGTTTTCATACCATCCCCTTACACCTCGATCTGTGTCATTTTTTTGCCCAGCTGATAAGCTGTCAGATATACCATCAGGCAGATTGTCATAAACAAAGTGCCTGCAAGATTTCCGTAAAGCACTGCCATAAACTCAGGAAATGCGCTTCTCATATACAGAATAATTACAAACGGAATCACACACATGATCTTAAATTCCAGCTTTTTTGAAGTGAGCATCACCTGTATTTCTCTTTCAACTTCCATTTTTTCTCCGATTGCGTCTGCCGCATGCCGAATAATGGCAATACTGTCTCCTCCCAGACGTTTTGCAGCGCCAAATACCGTTACAAAATTTTCCACATCTTCCTCTTTCACACGATCGGCAAACTGCTTCATACTTCTTCTGCTGTCATATTCAGATCCAGCTGATGGACCATTGTTTCATATTCCTTTATAATTCGTGTTTTTTTTCTTGTAAATGGGGCAGATTTCTTTCCACGTTTCCCGGATTGCATTTTCCACAGAATACCCGACTTTTAAAATTGCGGACAATGTCTGTATGCTCTCGCGAAACTGTTCTCTGAATTCCTCTTTCTTCTGTTTACAGCACTCTTCTTCCCAGTTCTTCACATAGAGCAATGCGATCGGAACCATCAAGATCCACGCTGTCCAATGATCATAAAACAGATAGGCCGTCATCCCCGTGATCAGAATTCCTCTACCCGCTGCCGCCATGTATTCCCGTTTCTGAATATCCTGCTGCCAGCAGTTTTTCTCTCTGAGTGATTTCATTTTCCTTCATAAGAGTTCCTTTAATTTTTCCATCTTCCATTCCCTCCTCCTGAAATTTATATAATGTCTGTAACTGAATCCTTCCATTCTCATACCCAAGTACTTCTGTAATCTCCAGTACTTTTCTGCTCTTATCCCGGAGTCTTCCGAGATGAATGATAACGTCCAGAGCAGAAGCGATCTGCTGCTGAATCGCGATCAGAGGCAATTCAATCCCCATCAGCATCATCGTCTCCAATCTGTGAAGCATATCCATCGGATTGTTGGCATGACCGGTAGACATTGAACCACTATGGCCGTTAAGCATTGCTGAAGATATCATGTCCACTGTTTCATCACCTCTGACTTCCCCCACAATGATCCGATCCGGTCTCATACGAAGTGCTGACTTGATCAGGTCACGGATCGTCACCGCCCCTTCTCCTTCCAGGTTTGCGTTTCTCGCTTCCAGTCTGACCAGATTCGAAACACCCTTGATCTGGAGCTCCGCATTGTCTTCAATTGTAATAATTCGTTCATCTTTTGGAATATAGTCTGATAACGCATTGAGAAATGTTGTCTTACCGGAGCCTGTCCCTCCGCTGACAAAAATGTTATATTTTGATTCCACAAGAATTTTTAAGAAATTTACCGCTTCCTGACTGATACTTCCCCAGTCGATCAGCTGTTTCATTGTAACGGCCTCTTTTGGAAATTTTCGAATCGTCATGATCGGACCGTTTAATGCCACCGGACGCAGTACAACATTTACACGGGAACCGTCCTCCAGTCTCGCATCTACGATGGGAGATGCTTCATTGACATAGCGATTCGCACCTGCCGCAATCTGCTGGATCACATCTTCCAGCTTTGCAACTGACACAAATCTGCGATCTGACTCAAAAATACGCCCCGCTTTTTCCAGAAAAATATGATCCGTCCCATTGATCATGATTTCCGTGATCTCATCATCTTCGATCAACTCCTGCAGAATATCCAGTTTCCGGAACGCATTAAACAACTCTTTGCTGATCCGTATCTTTTCCTGAAGCGGAATAAACTCTTCTTTTGAAGCCTCCTCCAACACTTCATGAATCAGCTCCTGCAGTTCCTCGTCTTCCATATCGCAGGTCATATCCATCTTTTCAATCACCCGGTCATATAATCGCTCTGTGTTTCTCATATGACAGTACCGCCGTTTCTCGACCTTACCACCTTCTGTACCGTATGCTCCAGGATTTTCTCATGTCCGGTCCGCAAAAGATTCTCCGTATACTGCTGCAGCTTTGCCTTTGCTGCCGGCTCTTCGATCGAAAGCGTATGAACAGAATCACATTTTTCCAGAATCGAAAACAGTCCGTTCACACTGTCTCCCAAATCCAGGATCAACACTTCATAAATACTTTTTTCCACAATCTGCTCAAACAGCTGCAGCCACTCTTCTGCTGTGACCGCCTGCAGATCCTGTACCACCGGAATCGGACGTATATAATCCATGTTTCCAATCTGGCCTGTCATCATGCTGATACGAAGTCCCAGATTTCCGGTCTCCTGTTTTGAATAATACAAGAGATCTCCCAGATTCTGTTCCTGTTCTTTTGAAAAATAATGCTCACCTCCTGCATACTCTTCCAGATTCAGATACAGAACAGGTCCTTTTTCTGCCAGCTCTTTTCCCAGTTCCAACGCATACTTCGTCTTCCCGATCCTGTGTATGGGTGAATAAACACCGATCAGACTTCCCCTTGTCTTTCGGAGCGTCTTTGCCACAGCCCGTTCCTTGTCCACAGAAAGCTCCAGAACCTTTGTCAGAATCTGATCAACTGACTGATACTTATAAAGCTCCTTTTCTTCGTCTGCCAGATACCTCCCTTCTGCTTTTACCAGTACAAATCGCTCTGCTGCCGGAATTTCCAGTCTTTCTTCCTGCGAATATTCCTCTCCGATCAGCAAGATCTGGATTGGCTTTTGTTCTGCGAATTTTTTCAGTGGTTCCAATTTCTGAAACATATGCATCTGAAATCCAAGCTCTTTTCTGCCTCCGATCATCTGCATAAGGTTTCTCGCATAATCTGCCTCCTGATCACAGATTACAAAATTTTTCTGATGCAACCTATCCCTCCTGTTCTGTATGATTCATTCAATCTTTTGGATGAAAATACCGCTGCGAACCGCAGCCTGAATAAAAATAACTGACGATCAGAATCCTCTGATCTCCTGATACAAAAGACCTGTGAAGCAGGTCCGATAAAAACAGCACTCGAATGATCTGCTGTGTGAAATGTATTATAAACGCAGTTTCCCGCCTTGTCCATACGCTTTTCCTAAATTGCAGTTTTTTGTGAAAACCTTACAAACTTTGATACACCAGAATTCCATAAAGCATGCAGACCCCAGGAATACCAAGGCTTCCGGATGTCAAAAAGGACAGCCCGTTGATTCCTACCTTCCAGGAATCCTGATCCGGCAGGACGTATTGATTGATAAAATATATCAGGCAGATTCCCATCACTGCCCGCAGAAAAAAAGTTTAAAATCACAGCTCCCGCTTTATTTTTCATAACAAAACTACCTCCTGTGGAAACATCTGATATATCTTATTCCCACAGAAGGTAGTTTATGCGCAGTCTATAATTTTATTTTAATCTCCCGGTTTGATCGATGATACTGATGATACCGGACTCCGGCTGCATCCATCATCCGTTTGGATGCCATGACACTCGGGGTGTCCGCATACTTGTCACAATCATAAATGACCTCTTTAATTCCCGACTGAATGATCGCTTTTGCACACTCATTACACGGAAACAGTGACACATACAGCTTGGCTCCGACCAGGCTTCCGCCGCTGTAATTCAATATGGCATTCAATTCACTGTGTGTGGAATACACATACTTTGTCTCCAGCGGATTTTCGCCTTCCCTCGCCCACGGAAATTCATCATCTGAGCATCCTTTCGGAAACCCATTGTATCCCATGGACAAAATCTTGTTGTCCTGACTCACAATACAGCATCCGACCTGAGTATTCGGATCCTTGGAACGCATCCCGGACAGCATGGCAACTCCCATAAAATACTCATCCCAGTCAGATAATCTTCTCTTTTATCTGACATGATTTTCAACTCCTTTATTTTGTGCCGAAAATACGATCTCCCGCATCTCCCAGTCCAGGCACAATGTAGCCATGATCATTTAAATGATCATCCAGCGCTCCGATGTACATATCGACATCCGGATGTGCCTCCTGCATCTTCTTGACCCCTTCCGGTGCAGCAAGGATACACATGAAGCGGATATGCTTTACTCCTTTGTCCTTGAGCATCTGGATCGCAGCAGCACTGGATCCGCCTGTTGCCAGCATCGGATCTACTACAAATACTTCTCTCTCACTGCAGTCTGCCGGAAGCTTGCAGTAATATTCTACCGGCTCTAATGTTTCCGGATCACGGTACAGACCGATGTGACCTACTTTTGCGGCCGGAATCAATGATAACATTCCATCTACCATACCAAGTCCCGCTCTTAAGATCGGTACAACTGCCAGTTTTTTTCCTGTCAGCTCTTTTCCCACCATCTCACAGATCGGTGTTTTGATTGTAACATCCTGAAGCTTCAGATCTCTTGTTGCTTCATAGCACATCAGACTCGCGATCTCACTGATCACCTCTCTGAATTCTTTTGTTCCGACATCCTCTCTGCGGATATAGCTGATTTTGTGCTGGATCAGTGGATGATCCATAACATGTACTTCTGACATTATTGTCCTCCTTTAGTAAATGAATTTAAAATTTCTGCTAATTTTTCTATCAACAACGTAATCTTCTCATAACACTCTCCATATGCAGTCAAAGGCTGCCCATATGGATCCGGGATCTCTTCTGTTTCTCCCGTAAACTCAGTAAGTGTATATACATTGTCTGTATATTCGCTCGGATATTCAGAAAGTATCTTCTCCTTTCTGAGCCTGTGCCATCGTCAGGATCAGTGTCTCCGGATTCAGGTTCTTCTCCGTAAACGGTCTGGAAGTATATCCTCCAGCGTCATCTGATTGCTCTTTAAAATAGCTTCTGCTTTCTGATTTACCGGCTCTGGAAACAAAACGACCATTCCCTTGGATTCGATCCAATATTCCTGATCTAATGACTGATGCCTGAAAATCTCTGCCGCAACCGGTCCGCGACAGGTATCTGTATTGCTGACAAATACGATTTTTCTGTATTTTTGCTCTTTCGTAAGAACTGATGCGGGGATCCTGCAGTGTCCTGCCGCCTTTTCCAGACGGTTCATAATGGCATTGCCGATTCCCTGGATCGCAAATGACTCACTGTAGATCTCTGACACATCCTCCTCGTCAAACTCTCTCAAAATTCGGTACAGATTCCTTGCAATAGTCTTCTCATTTTCACGGGAACCGATATTTTTTACCAGACCATGGGTATAAAACTCAACCGTTTCATTCGTCCCGATAATGCCCACCTGAACACCCTGACGGCTCTTTTCATAAGCAAGCTGCCGGATGGCAAACACTTCCTCCTTGAGACTTCCTTCTACGATCGTCAGCTTTGCTTTCGGCGCATAATGGCGATATTTCATACCCGGTGCTTTCGGCGCCTGACTGCTCTCACTGCCCAGAATCGTCTCATCCACGCTCACCACGCCGATCACTTCTTCCAGCATATCGGCAGTGATTGCACCCGGTCTTAAGATCATCGGCGGAGAAACTGTCATATCCAGGATCGTAGACTCCAGTCCGATATCTACACTTCCTCCGTCTATGATCATCTCGATCTTCCCGTTCAGATCTTCCCACACATGCTCTGCCGTAGTAGGACTCGGACGTCCGGATGTGTTGGCACTCGGCGCCGATACATATCCGCCTGCCGCAAGGATCAGCTTTCTCGCGATCAGATCACTTGGCATCCTCACAGCAACGGTATCCAGACCGCCTGTCGTGCCATATGGAACCAGAGAACTTTTTTTCAAAGATCATCGTCAAAGGTCCCGGCCAGAAATGCTTCGCAAGAAGCTCTGTCTCCGGAGGTACATTCTCCGTAATCTCACTTAAATCTTCCAGATCTGCAATATGAACGATCAGTGGATTATCAGAAGGACGGCCCTTTGCTTCATATGTTTTTTTCGCTGCCTCCTCGTCCAGTGCATTCGCCCCCAATCCGTAAACTGTCTCTGTTGGGAATGCAACAAGTCCTCCTTCTCTGAGAATCTCTCCCGCTTCTCGTATTGCATCTTCGTCTATTTGGTTTTTGTCTATTTTCTTAATTATCGTTTCCATAGCTTTCATTATACCATTTTTCTTATCAGCGCTCAACATATTTCAGGATTCCATTGCCGATTGCCTGGCAAGCTTCTGCTGATACGCCTCATCGATCAACATCCTGCCTCCACCGGGCTGCTTAAAAATCCACATTCTACGATCACAATTGGTGACTTTGTATTTTTCAGCATATAGTATGTAGTATTTCCCTTAATCTCTCTGGCATGCTCCTGATCGAAATTTTTCAGCTCTGTCTGCATTACCTCTGCTGCTTTCTTTGCCTCCTTCGAGTGCGCAAAATAAAAAATCTGTGGTCCTCTTACGCTTTCCTGTGGATAACTGTTCTGATGAATGCAGACTGCAAGTGCAGGAGATTCTTTGTCGATCAACTCTACTCTGGCTTTAAGATCTTCCACCTGAGAATCTGCAAGTCCTCATCCTTTGTACGTGTCATCACCACCGTGATCTGATGTTCCTCCAGATATTTCTTCAATTTTTCTGCGATCTGCAGATTGAGTTCCTTTTCCTGCGCCCCGTTGATCCCGACTTTTCCGGGATCTTTTCCCCCGTGTCCGGAATCAATCACAACCGTCTTTTTCTCTGATATATTTCCGGAGGTCTCAGATGCTTCCTCCCGAATATAATGACTGTGCAGATACTCTCCGGCAAACTGACATCCTGCTGCCGCCGCCAGAAGTACCCCGATCATCAGCAGCAGACGGATCTTTGTCCGCAGTATCCCCAATACCTTTTTGAACCGCAAAAAAACATCCCCTTTCGCATATACTCTGTTTCATGTATATGCGAAAGAAGGATGTTTCATCCACCTGTACGTTTTTTATAAAACGTTTGCTGCCAGATACCCTTCTTCTACTGCACGATTGATATCTGCTGCTCTCTCATTGCAGTCTCCGACAAAGCTCACCTGTACGCCTTTATCTTCCAGTGCCTGTGCGTCAAACAGATTCGGTCTTGCTCCCACTGCGAGTACTACGTAGTCACAAGGAAGAGACACTTTGCCCTCTGCATTTTCTGCTTCCACACTGTTTGCTGTAATGGCTGTTACTTTTGTTCCTGTCAGCAGCTGAACCTGATATTTTTCAAAGCTCTCAAACAATACCGGTCTTACTGTCTTGGATTCTTCTTTTGCGATTTCTTCCATCATCTCTACTACAGAAACCTGACATCCCATCTCTGCAAGAAGCTCAGCTGTCTCTGCTCCGACCAGACCGCCTCCGATCACAACCACACGTCCGCTCGGAAGTTCCTCATGATTCAATACTTTCCATGCATCAAATACATGCGGCATTTTACTTCCCTCGATCGGCGGAATCACATTGTGCGCACCTGCTGCCACGATCACATTGTCCGGATTCTCTGCCAGGATCATCTCTGCATCTGCTGTTCTTCCAAGACGTAAATCTACATGCAGCTCTTTCATCTCATTTGTCAGATAGCGGAGTGCACGGTTCATCTCAGATTTTCTCGGAGGAATCGATGCAATGTTGAGCTGACCGCCAAGTGTCGTTTCTTTTTCAAACAGAACAACCTCATGACCTTTTACACTTGCAACTCTCGCTGCTTCCATACCTGCAACTCCACCGCCGATCACAACTACTTTTTTCTTCTCATCGGAAGGAGTGATCGTTCTCTCATACTCATATCCGTTTTCCGCATTGAGTACGCAGCTTAAGAATTTTCGGTTCTGGATCGCATCTGTACATCCCTTATTGCACATCATACAGTGACGGATGCGTCTTCCTTCTCCTGCTTCGAGTTTCTTTACATAATCTGGATCTGCCAGAAGAGAACGTCCCAGACCCACGATGTCGCAGACACCATTTTCGATCAGTGCTTCTGCGTTCTCCGGTGTGACGATACGTCCCACTGAGGATACCGGAATAGAGACTGCTTCTTTGATCTGTTTGGTATATTTTGACATGAAACAATATGGCTGTGTTCCCATCGCCGGAATCGTATCGTTCATATTTCCTGTATGGTTTGCCTGTCCTACATGAATCATATCCACTCCGGATCTCTCCAGAATTTTTGCAAACTCTACTGCCTCATCGATCATCAGACCGCCTTTTCCGCGCAGTGGGTTTTCTGTGACTACAGGTAATTTATAATCAATACAGATATCCGGTGCCACTTCTCTGATCTTATCCACCACGCGAAGTGCAAAACGAATTCTGTTTTCAAAGCTTCCACCGTAGGAATCTGTTCTGCGGTTAATCAAAGTCGAACAGAATGATCCGATCAGACGGTCCCCGTGTACTTCTATAATATCAACTCCGGCTGACTGTGCACGTTTTACACATTCCCCGATCTTATCCAAAATACTGTTCAACTGCTCTTCCGTCACTTCCTGAATGAAATGTACCATATCATGACGCATTTTTGCACGTCCGCCTTCCATATCCCTTTGCGGAATAATTCAGCCAGTGCCTCTACATCATACTCCGGATGGAAAATCTGAATTCCCAGTTTACAGTCAAATTCATGAACTGCATCTGCCAGTTTTCTAAATGCTTCGATCTGTCCGTCATGGAACAGCTTCGGTGTCGGTGAGATTGTATTTACAGGAGCAACATCTCCCAATACAATATAGGACACGCCACCTTCTGCCAGTCTCTTATAGAAGTTAAAGCTCTGTTCTACAATTGTGCCGTCTCTGCCTTCATATCCTGTTGTCATCGGCGAAACATCACTCTGTTTTTCAGCTCGATCTTTCCCACTTTAATTGGTTCTAATAATCTCATAATCAGCCTCTCCTTAACATTTTCTTTCTGCTCAATACATGTTCTACTATACACATCCCCTGTTTTCTTTTATATGTCAATTAAGCTTTCTTCCTATCACTTTCCTGCTGTTTTATGAATTTGATTGAATAATAAAGCGCACTATATTATGATAGAAGCAACAATAAAAAAGGAGTTCTCTTATGCATCTGGAAATTGAAAATATCCACCATCCCCAAATTAAAAATATGAATCTGTCCGTCTATGATGTAGGATACCGTGCTGCCACCTGCACCCGGAAATTGAGCTGATCCTGATCTTAAAAGGAGATCCGGCATTCAACATCAACGGCAATACTACGTCTTTTTCTGAAAAAGATATCATCCTGATCAACGCCAACGAGCTCCACGAGATTATTTCGGAGAAAGCGCCGTCCACCCTGCTCTCCCTTCATATTCTTCCACAGTATTTTGAAGGATATTTTCCGCAGATGAGTCATATCAGCTTTCTGGAAAATACACTTTTGAGTAAAAATGAGCGACTGTTCACCTACTCGTTTTGCAAACTTTTAAAGATTTATCTCCTGCAGGCGCCTTATTACCAGCTGGAGTGTGCCGGTCTGATCAACATTATGGTGCATGACATCCTGCAGAGCTGCGCTTACTATGAAATGTATGGAGACAAACTTGCGCTCACTACCAAGAGAAACAGCCAGCTCTCTGAAATCATTGGTTACATTGAGGAACATTCTGCCGAAAGAGTGACTCTGTCTGACCTGGCAAAACACATGCAGCTCTCCGCCTCTTATTTATCACATTTTATTCAGAAAAATCTGCACCGTTCTTTCAGTGAATTTCTGACCTACACCCGGTATCTCAATGCAAAAGCACTGCTGATGAAAGGTGAACTTTCTCTGATTGATATCTGCTACGGCTGCGGATTTTCGGATTACCGCTATATGAATAATGCATTTAAAAAATATACCGGGCAGACTCCGAATGAGTTCAAAAAGAACATGAACAGCGACTCCCTCCCTCATAATAAAAAAGGAACCGTGAAGTCCTACACACCACAGGAAATGCTTGACACCGTCACCCGTTTTATGGAGAACAATCATTTTAATGAACATCAGATTTAGTTTTCTGTCTCTCCTGGAATTGACGCACATATTCCCCTGGTGTGATTCCAAACTCCCTTTTAAATGCCCGAAACAGGTTATTATAGTTTCCAAGTCCACATATTTTATAGATTTCCGTCATAGGATATCCCTTTTCCAGAAGCCGTTTGCACAGATCCAGCTTCGCTTTGACAATATACTGATGAACGGTGATTCCTGTCTGCCGTTTTAAATTCTCTGGAAATATGATATTTACTGATAAAAAATTCCTTTTCCAGACGTTCCAGTGAAATTTCTTCGTACAGATGATGTTTGATAAAAATAAAAATATCATCCAGTGCAAGTCGGGATCGTGTTTTACTTTTTGTGTGAAATTCCACATGAATACAGGCACGTAAAAGCAGCACGATCAGCATTGACAGAATACTGTCCTGAAACAGTGCATGCCCGAAATCTGTCGTTTCTTTTGGAAGAGTCAGAAGCCTTTTCGAAAGATTTTTTATCAGCATACTGATTTCTGATTCTGCCTGAATGACTACAACCTGATATGGAACCACATGAAAGCAGGACTCCAGATCCGTTTGTTCATCAGACAAACGTTTCAGCAGTTCTGCAGAAAACGAAATCTGAAGAAAATGCAGCGGAGTTTTCGACGCCGGATATTCAATTTCTACCGATGTACCCGGATTGACCAGTATGATTTCTTCCGTTGCACAAAAATATGTTTTCTCCCTGCTTCTGCATGTACATTTTCCGGCAGTAATAAAAAACACTGTATAATATGTAGTCGCCGGAAATTTCTTACATTTTGATTGTGTATATTTGTATTCCTTTGCAATATATTCTTTCATGATCACCTCGTTAAAATATATGAAAATCACTGTAAATCCCTATTAAAACTATTCAAAATAAATAGTATATCAATTTTTGATAGTTTTCAAGCAAGAATTGGATATGTTTCCTATTCAGATAAAGATATAATGAACATCGTAAACAAACGAAAACAAAAAGCCACACGATAAGGAGGAAGAATTGTGAGAGAGTTTTCAATGAAAGACAAAATCGGCTACACGCTCGGAGATCTGGGGTGCTGCTGTACAGAACAGTTTCGGGCAATGTTTTTGACCGTATTCTACACGCTCGTACTGAAAGTAAATCCTTTACATGTCGGAACGATTCTGTTGATCACTAAAATCTGGGATGCCATCAACGATCCGATCATCGGCGCTTTGATCGATGCCAGAAATCTACGAAAGGCGGACGTTTTATTCCATGGATCAAGCATTTTCCATTCCTATGGCCATTATGTGTGTGATTGGATTCCTGGATGTGAGCAGCTTTGATTATAAATTAAAACTGATCTACATTTTAGTAACCTACGTATTATATGAAGCCCTGTATACATGTGTCAATGTACCGTTTGGTTCTCTGTCCAGCGTTATGACAGATGATGTCAATCACAGAACAGACTTGTCCAGATACAGAAGCTTGGCGGTACAATCTTTATGACAGTCGTCGTGATTGCAGGTCCTTTGGTTTTATATAAAGACAACAACCCGATTCCTTCCAGATTTACCCTGATGGCACTGATCTGTGCAACAATCGGTGTATTCTGCCTGATGATCACAAGCAGCTGGTGTAAAGAGAGAGTTTCCATCACTGTGGAAAAAAGAGAGAAATTCAACTATTTTGAAGCACTCAAACATATCATTAAAAACAGAGCGCTTCTGGGACTCATTTTCTCCAGCCTTGCAGGTATGATTGCAGCCAGTGTGGTAAACGGACTGAATACTTATTTATTTAAAGATTACTTTGGTAATGTTCAGATCATGGCAGTATCCGGTATGCTCAGTACCGTATATTCCATTATCACTTTTGTCGGAACAAAATTTGTATCTAAAAAATTCGGAAAAAAAGAATGGTGTATGTACGGAGCCGGTTTTGCCGCTATCGTATTCGGAATTTTATTCTTCTTCCCGATCAAGAATCCGACCTTGTTCATTGTTATCAACGGAATCTGCTACCTCGGTGCAAGTGGTTTCCAGGTACTCATCTGGGCTATGGTAAACGATGCGATCGATTACCAGGAACTGACCACCGGCGACAGAAAAGAAGGTATGGTCTATGCAACCTATTCCTTCTTCCGCAAGCTTGCTTCTGCAGTAAGTTCCAGCTTAAGCAGCTTTACCCTGGCTCTGATCGGATATAACGTAAATGAAGCTGTACAGACAGCTGCTGTAAAAGCACATATCTGGAAATCTTATACTGCGATCTATGCGATCGGATATTTGATTGCTGTACTGATCCTGTATTTTGTATATCCGCTTTCCAAGAAAAAGACAGAAGAAATGTTAGAAACACTCGCGAAAAAAAGAGCAAAACAAGGAGAATAATACCATGATTCGTTACACAGAAATTAAAAACAGAAAAAATCATACTCTACGGGCAATGTTAAATCTTCCGAATGGAGTCAGCCATCCTCCGGTCGTACTCAACCTTCACGGATTCGGCGGCAGCTTATCCGGTTATAAATACGCACATACACATCTTGCCCGCGTTCTGGAAGCAAACGGAATCGCCTGTCTTCGCTTTGACTTCTACGGCTGCGGAGAAAGTGACGGAGAATTCGAAGAAATGACCTTCACCGGACTTCTGGAAGATACTCAGGATGTCTATGAATGGCTGAAAGGACAAGATTTTGTAGATACAGATAAGATCATCTTATCCGGACAGAGCATGGGCGGATTTGTCGCTGCTACCGCTGCTCCAAAGTTGAATCCTTACGGACTGATTTTGATGTGCCCGGGTGCCGGAATGTGGAATGGATGTAAAGAAAAAGCAGATTTCTTCAAAAATCAGGGAATGACATTTGCTGATATGGAAGGACTGAAATTCGGTCTTGATTTCAACTATGACCTGGCAACCTACTCTCTTTTGAGGATGCAAAAGGATATGACGGCAAAGTCCTGATTCTTCGCGGAACAGAAGATAATCTGGTAGATGATAAAACCTGTGAAACATATCTTGAAGGATACAACGGAAACGGAACTTTTGTAAAAATCCCGAAAGGAAATCACAACTTTGCAAGTATCCCTGCCAGAGAGGCCTGTGAAAGCGAAATCCTGAATTTTGTCAAATCGATTCTCTAATTCAACTTTACAGAAAACAACGACGCTGAAATTCCAAAGCGGAATTCCAGCGTCCTTTTTATATTCTTCTATTCACTTTTTAATTGATGTACTGCGAGATCAGATCCCATACTCCCGAATTCTCCCAGCCAAGGCGCCATTCGGCAACACCAGCAAGATCATTCTTTTTGATCAGCTTTAACTTCTCTTCCAGCGACTGACTGTCTTCCAGCCAGATCTTGTATGTTCCTCCGTCTGCATCCCACTGTGCATAATTCTGCCTTGTATCTTCATCCATGACGCCTGTACACCGGCTTCCTGCACCCGTTTTTCGGCATCCTCCATTCCCAGTGCCGTACTGGTCACTTTATTTGGATAATCTGCCGCTTCTGTACCGGCTTCTGCTGCCAGCTCTTCCTGCGTCTTCGGTGTCTCAAACCACAGTCTTGTATACAGCGGGATCGCATTGATCAGTTTTTCCTTAGGAACAGACTTTAACGCATTCTCTATGCCGTCTTTTACATATCCGTAAGACGCCACAGAACCTGCTTCATAAGAACCCTCCACATGCTCATCATACCCCATGATCACCACATAATCAGCAAATACTGACTGTTCTTCCAGATCATAAAATGTGTTGTAAGGCATCGGAACATAATTGTCTACGGAAAATGCCAGTCCATTCTGATGGCACTTGATGGAAAGTTCTCTCACAAACTGTACATAATCTTCTCCGCACTCTGCAGAAATCAGTTCAAAATCCAGATTGATTCCATCAATCCCAGCCTGCAGAGCTGCTGCTATAACCTGATCGATCAGGTTCGTTCTCCTGGAAGTATGACTTAACACCTCATAAGTCTCATCCGCCGAATTGATTCCCCCATGAAAATCCCTGAGAACAGCCCACACTTCCAAATTGGACTGATGCGCATAATTCACATAATCTGCGTCCGCGATTGAATTCAGATTCCCCTGCGTATCTGCAATATGAAACCAGGTCGGTGCGATCGTCGTCAGACCTTTCGTGGATGCAAGCATATCCTGAATATACCCGTTGGCAGTCGTATTCTCTACATTGTGCCAGGCCATATTAATCTTGTAATCTTTCGATATACCTGTGTACTGTGGTTCTTCAAAGCTGCTGGAAATCGTCTCCTCTTTGATATGTTTCAGCGAATTCGTCTGTACATATCCGATAAATCCATCGCTGGTGCGAACTTTCTTCCAGCCATCCTCATCCTCGATCACAGTCACTTTTTCTGATTTTTTTACCTCTGTCAGGATCGGACTCTTTACTCCACCTGAAACCGCACTTGTGTATCCCGCTTCATCTCTGCCACAGTCGTCTTTCCGAACTCATTCACGATCATCACACGATTCGGATCTTGATGTTCTTTGCATTCCATATTCGTGTACTTTTTCACAAAGTCCAAAGCAACATATGCCTTATTATCGACTGTCTGCCAGATGACATACTCTTCACTTTTTTGTTCGCTGACTTCTGTATATTCCTTACTTCCTATGTTTGCAACAACACTTCCCTGCGGCAATGTATACAACAGTAAATTCTCATTCGCATCCCAGTAAAAGCGCTTATTCACAAAATCATGCAGAACAGAATATTCAATGTAAGCCTGTCCGTCTATCAGACGGCCTCCTGCCCCATATTCTCCGTTGTCCGCTTTTGCGATCACCTGATTATTCACGATCACTGCGATATCGTCCGTACCTGTCATTCCATAATATTGTTCCAGATTCGCCTTCTCATTCGATGAGCCATATCGCTTCCAGAAAATCAGGCCCCCAACAGCCACTATGATCAATATGATCACCAGCAGCATCCTGATCAGCATATTTCTTCGTCTTCGCCTTGCCCTGCGGCTCTTTTTCCGTCTCTTAGACGGCGGTATGCGATTCGAATCCATCCTTGTATCCTCTGGTTCTCCGGCAATCCTGCGTGGGCGCCTTCTTGTTTTGTTTTGCTGTGTTCCCGCCGTGCTGCGGGTTTTCACAACCCTCTCTTCTCTTTCGTCCATGCGTACCTCCTATACAGAACCATTATAACATACTTTTTTACCAGTCATTACTAATTTGCCATTTTAAGAAGTATTTTAAACATTCTTCAGAAATATTTTAAATCTTTTTGTCCGACGTAAAAGGGGATCTACGCCTGTTCTTTTGTCTTGATATTTACAAATGAAAGTGATTCAATATATCCTTCTGTATCCAGAATATAGTCCCGCATATAACTTCCTTCTTCCCTTGTCATATGTGCCGCTACAATCTGCATCGGACTGGCCGGGAATCCATCCATACTGATGTATACTCCTTTATTTTCATATAATCTCTCGGAATCTCTAAGCCAGTAAATATAAGGCTTTCAGATTCCTTTTTTATTAAAATCCCCCACTTTTTTGCCAAAAACACTTGACAAATCCATCGAAAAATGCGGCGCTTCGCGCCTATTGATTAATAAGAACCGTCGCTCGCGGCGGCAGATATTTTTCGATTGGAGGCGATTTTTATGTTACCTGTTAACTGTGGCA
>ENA-OQAN01000473-OQAN01000473.1-human-gut-metagenome-genome-assembly--contig:-NODE-473-length-21427-cov-2.141502_pt1 | contig 21427 bp, 30 predicted proteins | sample MGYA00242735_ERZ504527 | MGnify/ENA primary metagenome ERZ504527 (study PRJEB26092, sample SAMD00036230) | human gut metagenome | host: Homo sapiens | study: EMG produced TPA metagenomics assembly of... | reverse complement strand
GCAGGGCGGAATCATTACAAAAGAAGCTCCACTGCACATCTCCAACGTTATGCTGGTTGTTGATGGACAGGCTACAAGAGTAGGATTCCAGATGGACGGCGACAAAAAAGTCCGCGTTGCTAAAAAGGGACAGAAAAGTAAAGAAAAGATCGATCGTTATACCAGGGGCAACAACACAATTAACGGTTGATGAGATCGCATATCTGGAAGATGAGATGGACAAATATGATCTCGTTGTGCTTCAGAATGCGATACCGATGGAAGTCAATGAAGCAATTGCGGGCTATGCATATAACATGAAGTTGATGTAGTATTGAATCCTATTCCGGCAAAGAAGCTTTCAAAAGAACTTATGGAGTGCGTTACATACCTGATCGTCAATGAGCAGGCAGCAAAATCAATGACAGGTATTAAGATCCATAGTGATTGGAAGAGGGAATGGACAAGATTTAATCTCGATGAAGCAAGAGTCGTATCTGCGGTGATTCGTGGACGAGGAGTACCAACAGTACTGATCACACTAGCCGAAAAGGGTGTGATCATGAACACACCAGAACGTTTTTACTATAAGAAAGCGATCGAAGATGTAGAGGTGGTCGATCCAAGAGCCGCAGGAGATGCATTTATCGGGGCATTCTGTACAAGAATCTGTACGGATGATTCTATTGGAAAAGTGCTGGCGATAGCGAATTATACAGCAGCTTTATCTATTGCAACAGAAGGGGCAATAGAATCTCTGCCAACATCGAAACAAGTAAGAGAATATATGGAACAAAAAAGAGATGCATAAAAATGCATCTCTTTTTTGTTGCTTGAACAATATACGTACCTGGAAATTATTCCTGGCTGATAGCTCCTGCTGGACATCCGTCTGCGCAAGCTCCACATTCCATGCATGTATCTGCATCGATTACGTACTGTCCGTCTCCTTCGCTGATAGCTCCTGCTGGGCAAGTTCCTTCGCAAGCTCCACAAGAAATACAAGCGTCTGAAATTACATATGCCATAGTTATATCCTCCTTATATAAATAGTATAATCATTAGTAGCGGGTAAACCCCGCTCGACCATTTCTATTTTAATATACTTAGGAAGGAATATCAAGTAATTTTGTTGTATTTTTAACAATAATAAGTGGAAAATTTATAAAGTTATTTTGACACTTTGAACAGAATGTATTATACTATGAATGTTAGTTTAAACTATTTTAGAAAACATGTATCGTAAAACATATTTTCTGAAAATATTATTAAATTTTATGGAGGAACAAACGAAATGGCAATTTCAAAAGATATGATCATTGCAGATCTGATCGCATTAGATCCAAACTATGCAGCAATCCTTATGGCATCTGGAATGGGATGCGTTGGATGCCCATCATCTCAGGGAGAAAGCATTGAACAGGCAGCTTATGTTCATGGAATGGACTTAGATGAACTGCTTGGAAGATTAAACGAATATGCTCAGACAAAAGAAGCATAATTAATCGAGCAACAAGAAATTAAAAGTGAAAAAGGACTATACTCCTTGGCGTATTAAAAACGCTAGGAGATATAGTCCTTTCTTTTTTTGCAAATAATGATCAAAGTGGCAAAAGTACCAAAACTCATTATTAAAATCATAAAAAGGTTGTTGAACGATTGTAAAAATAACCAAAAAATATCATCAAAAAACCTTGATTTTATGCCAAATTTACGATTAGTTTATAAAATTTTTTATATTTGTGCAACGTTGAGCAAAAATGTTGCACATCACAGGAATGAGCAATAGTTGCTCCATTTTTTGAACCCAAAGAGAATTGTATTGATAAAAGTACCCAGATATAATGTAATCAACAGGTAAGGAACGAAGCTTGCAAAATGCAACAAGTAACCTGACCGTAAGAATAATAAAAGGAGAGTGATAAGTCGTGGCAAATCGTGACACAATTTACAAAGAACTGATCCAGCTTGACTGGGAAGTCAAAGATCAGGATGAATTTTTTGACAAGATGACAGATAAGCTTTTAGAGCTTGGATATGTAAAAGATACATTCAGAGATGCAATTAAAACGAGAGAAGCAAATTATCCAACAGCTCTTCCGGTTGAACCGTATCCGGTAGCTATCCCTCATTCAGACCCAGAGAATATCATCAAACCATTTATCGCATGTACAAGATTAAAAGATACGATCAAATGGTGTGAGATGGCAAACAATGATGTTCAGCATGATGTAAAATTCATCTTTATGTTAGGATTCCTCGGTGGACATGATGATCCAAACGCAGGAAACGAACATGTTGAATTACTTCAGGTACTGGTAACAAACTTCCAGAAGCCAGAAGTTATGGACAGATTAGTAAACGCTAAAACTGAAGATGAGTACATGGAAGCAGTACTTTCCATGGAAGGTCTTTAAAATAACCAATAAACAAAACTAATAAAGGTTTTTAGAAAGGAAGGTCTTAAAATGAAACAGATCGTAGTAGCATGTGGAAGTGGAGTAGCAACATCTCAGACAGTAGCAAGTAAGGTAAATCGTCTCTTAAAAGAAAACAATATCCCTGCTGAAGTATTAGCAGTAGATATCAAATCTGTAGACCGTTACATTGCTGGAAGCTGTGCTTACATCGCAATCACAAAAGTAACAAAAGAATATCCTATCCCAGTTATCAATGGTATCGCATTTTTAACAGGTGTTGGACAGGATGCTGAATTCAAAAAACTAGTTGATGCTGTTAACGCATAAGAAGCGAAGTAGTTTTAACTGATTTTTGAAAGAGAGAAAAGGAGAATTATATGAGTGTTTAGGAATTGTTATTAAATGGATCCTGGGATTAGGTGCTGCAATCTTCGTACCTATCATCATTATCATCGCAGGATTGATCGTAGGAATGAAAATTAAAGATGCTATTTCAGCTGGTATCACATTAGGTGTAGCCTTCACTGGTATGTCAATGCTGATCGGATTTATGTCTGATGCTATCGGACCTGCTGCAAAGGCAATGTTAACACATACAGGAATCAACTTACCAATCGTTGACGGTGGTTGGACAACATTATCAGCAATCGCATGGTCTTGGCCATATGCATTCTTAATGTTCCCACTGATGATCGGATTAAACATTGTTATGCTGATCATCAACAAGACAAAAACATTCAACGCTGACTTATGGAATGTTTGGGGAAAAATCTTTACTGGTGTAGCAGTAGCAGCCGTATCTAAACCATACTTTGGAACAGCAGCTTCTATCGCATTAGCATTTATCGTAGCTGGTATCCAGATCATCTTCGAGTTAAAGATGGCAGATATGTATCAGTATCGTATTGAAAAACTTTCTGGAATTCCAGGAGTAACATGTACACATAAGATGGGATTTACTTCTATCTTCATGTTCCCAATTGACTGTGTCTTAAAGAAGATCCCTGCATTAAACAAACGTTTCGATGCAGCAGCATTAAAAGATAAGATTGGTATCTTTGCTGAGTCTCACGTATTAGGATTCATCCTTGGTATTATTTTTGGTATTCTTGCAAAATATAAAGTAGCAGCAATTTTAACATTAGGTATTCAGGCTTCATGTGCATTAACACTGTTCCCTGTAATCTCTAAATATTTCATGATGCATTAGAGCCAATTTCATCAGCAATCAGTGCTTTCATGAACAAGAAATTCGAAGACAGAACATTAGTTGTAGGTCTTGACTGGCCATTCATGGGTGGTGCAAACGAAATCTGGTTAGCAGTATTCTGGGCTATCCCTGTAACATTATTATTCTCAATGTTCTTACCAGGAAATGAAATCCTTCCATTCGCTGGTATCGTAAACAACGCTATCGCTGTAGCAGCTTTCCTTGTAACAGGTGGTAACATCATCCGTATGTTGATCTTAGTTACATTATTTGCACCAGCTTACCTTTGGTTGGTACGATCATGGCACCATTCATCTCTGATCTTGCACGTTCAACAGGAGCAGTTGCATTAAAAACTGGAGAATTAATTTCTTGCTCATCTATCGATGGACCTATCCAGACATATGCATTCTCCCATGTATTTAAGATCATTGATGGAAACTTCTTACCATTAGTATTATGTGTGATCTTTGTTGTATGCTTTGTTGCACTTTACAAATACCTTGGAAAAGAAGAAGCAGAAGGAAGAGAGATTAACTAGGATTGATTCTCAATTATACATAAAAATCAGACAGCAAAAAGAAATGAGGTTTCAGTTATGCAGAGATTTGTAAATGATCCAGATTATATTGTAGAAGATATGGTAAAAGGGTATGTAAAAGCCCATAAAGATCTGATCAAACGTTCAGAAGCAAATAATCGCGTTGTCCAGTATGTAAACGCTCCTGTAGAAGGCAAAGTTGGTCTTGTAACAGGTGGTGGATCAGGACATGAACCTGCGTTTCTTGGCTATGTCGGAAAGAATATGATGGATGCAGTAGCAGTAGGTGAGATTTTTTCCTCACCTTCTGCTCAAGCATTCTATGACGCTTTTATGTCAGTAGATTCTGGTAAAGGAGTTGCCTGTTTGTTTGGTAACTATGCCGGAGATAACATGAATGTAAAGATGGCGATCCGCAAAGCAAAGAAACAGGGTGTCACTGTAAAATATGTCGTAGCAACAGATGACGTTGCATCTTCTCCAAAAGAGACAAAAGAAAAACGTCATGGTATTGCAGGCGGAGTGTTCATGTGGAAGATCGGAGGAGCGAAAGCTGCTTTAGGTGGAACACTTGATGAAGTTATTGATGTAGCACAAAAAACCGTTGACAATACAAGAAGTATTTGTGTGGGACTGAGTCCATGTGCGATTCCAGCAGTAGGACATTCAAACTTTGAGATCGAAGATGGAAAGATGGAATTTGGAATCGGACATCATGGAGAACCAGGTATTAATGTCCAGGATTTAAAACCAGCAAAAGACATTGCAAGACAGATGGCTAAGGCAGTCATTGATGATATGGAACCAGAAGAAGGTTCTGAAGTTGCAGTCTTAATGTCTGGATTAGGAGCTACTCCAGTTATGGAATTATACGTTCTGTACGATGAAGTAGAAGCATATTTAGAAGAACAGGGATTGTCTGTATATAAAGTGTTTATTGGAGATTATGTAACATCTCTTGATATGAATGGAGCAGCATTAACTGTCCTTAAATTAGATGATGAATTGAAAGAATTACTTGATCATGAGGCAAAATCTCCTGGAATTGAAGTATAAACTTATGAAAGTAAAAACTTGATGAAAGAGGTGTACCCATTGTATTTAGATGAAAGAGCTTATACGGTTCTTAAAATGATAGTGAATAATCTCGATTACGGGGAAGGAAGTGGAAATGTCTTTACAGCTATCCAGGAAGCAGTTAAGTTACACGATCGAGAAGATCAATGATTATCTGCAAGACAATGGAACGCCAAAGATTGAGAGGCTTAGAACTGGAAAATTCATTATACCAGTGGCTGTTATTGAACAATATCAGACAGAAGAGATCGCAGGGGATGGAACAACGTATATTTATACGGACAAGGAACGCGGACTTTTAATTTTTTGATGCTTCTTTGCATACGTGAGGAATTATCAATCTATCATTCACATCAAAATTAGAAATCAGCAAGAATACATTTCTTACAGATCTTAAGAAACTGGAACAAAGATTAGAAGATTATCATCTGGAAGTATCATACAGCCGACAGGAAGGATATCACTTAGTCGGCAGTGAATATGCAAAGCGGGAAATGATGATCACATCGATTCGTGGGATTTTGAAGATTCCAAAAGGAAAAGATACGATCATGGACATCTGTCAGATCAGTGAAGAGATGATGGAGCAGGTAGAGAAACAGATCTCAATGATTGAAGAACGCCTGCAAGTTCGTTTTACAGATGAGAGACTTAAAGAACTTCCACTGATCATGTGTCTCACTATTATCAGAACACAGAAGGGAAGAATTCTTCGAGAACTTCCAGAGACATTTCAACATATTGCCGGCACCAAAGAATATTCAGTTATGCTTGAATTTGCAAAAGAATATGGGATCACCTGGCAGACTGAGAAACTGTTTTTAACAGCTCAGATACAGATTTCAAATTTTCATACATTACAAGGAAAAGATTCTTCACAGGAAGAAGAATTAATGAAAGCTTCAGAAGAAGTGATCGTTAATTTTGAGAATCTGATCTGTGTAACGATCAATGAAAGAGAGACATTGCTTGAAGCATTGTTTCAGCATATCAAACCAGCATTTTACCGTATGAAGTATCATTATCATATTGAACAGAGTATTTTAGATATGGTCCTCCCACAATATGCATCACTTCATGCAGTTGTCCGTAAGTCGATCGGACCGGTTGAGAAATTAGTTGGAGTCGAGGTGCCAGACGAAGAGCTCGTATATATTACAGCATTGTTTGGAGCATGGCTTCGAAGAGAAGGAATTCTTGAACTTGCACCGGAAGCAAAGAAACGAGCAGTGGTTGTATGTGCCAATGGAATATCGGTTTCAAATTTTTTATATTTTACATTGAAAGAACTGTTTCCAGAGATTGATTTTATTGCATGCCTTTCTATGAGAGATTTTGCAACCTATGATGAAACAAAGTTTGACATTGTATTTACGATGGTAAGACTAGAGACAGCAAAGACACAATTTGTTGTAAAGCCATTCCTTGATGAGATATCTAAGATGAAATTCAGGGACAAAGTCATGGGAGAATTAGTTGGGATCGTTCCTCGTAAGCTAGATGTTTCTACATTATTAAATGTCGTTCGAAAATATGCAGATATTAAGGATGAAGAAGCTCTGAAAAGGGAATTCGCAGTAGCACTCAATCCAGAGACAGAAGAGGAAAAATCCGACAATGTAAGAACGAAGTTTCAGATTGGGCTGAAAGATGTTTTAGTAGAGGAAACGGTACAGGTATTAGATCATGTACTTCCTTGGGAAGATGCGATCCAACGGTGGCAAGCCGTTGTTGGATCGAGGGGATATCACAGAGAGATATGTTCAGAAGGCAATTGACAATATAAAAGTAGATAAACCATTTATCATGATCGCAGACGGAGTGATCATTGCGCATGCAGGGGTTGATGATGGAGCGAAAAGAGTATGCTTATCATTGCTTACGATGCCAGAGAGAACGGATGTTTACGGATATATGGAAGCGGATGTCGTCATTATGATCGGAACTCCTGATCCAACGAAACATCTGGAAGTGTTAGAACAGTTAAATCACATTATTGAAGATAAAAAAAGCTTGCAGCTTTTAAGGAAAGCGAAAAAGCCAGAAGATATTATTAAACTTATTCAAAAACGAAAAAAGGAGAAGAAGAAATGTTAGAATCATTAAAAAAAGACGTTGTAGCTATGGCAAAACGTGCTCAAAAAGAAGGATTATGTAAACATTTATCTGGAAACTTAAGTGCAAGAGATCCAGAAACAGGATATGTAGTGATCACACCAACACAGGTAGATAGAGATTTATTAACAGCAAGAGATATGGTTGTTCTTGATCTTGATGCAAATGTTATTGAAAATGAATCAGGACTTCGTCCAACAAGTGAATCTTTAATGCATCTTCAGATTTACAAAACAAGACCAGATGTGAATGCAATCTGCCATACACATTCTATGTATGCAACAACATTCGCTGTATTAAACAAACCAATTCCAGCGGTTGTATATGAAATCGCTAACTTAGGTGTAACAAAATCCAGAATCCCAGTAGCTCCTTACGGACGTCCAGGAACAACAGATCTGTCTGATAGCGTTATTGAACCAGTTCAGGAAGCAGACGTATTCTTATTACAAGGACATGGAGCAGTGGCTGTATCTCAGGGTGACATCTATGATGCATACTTAAGAGCTGCTTATATCGAAGAATTAGCTCAGTTATACTACAATGCACTTTGTGCAGGACAGGGCGAAGAACCATACTTCTTCCCACCAGAAGAATTACAGAAATGGGAGTATCCATCTCAGATCAAATTCCCTAACAAATAATCGCTTACATAGAAGAAGGAGAATATGCAATGAAGAAAATTATCAACCAGCCAGATAATTATATCAAAGAAATGTTAGAAGGAATCTATATCGCACATAAAGACGATCTTGCATGTGTAGATGGAGACTTACAGGTTCTTGTTTCTAAACATAAAAAAGAAGGTAAAGTAGGTATTGTCACAGGTGGTGGATCAGGACATCTTCCATTATTCTTAGGATATGTAGGAAAAGGTATGATTGATGGATGTGCAGTTGGTGATGTATTCCAGTCTCCAAGTGTAGACCAGGCGATCGCATTAACAAGAGATGCAGATCAGGGTGCCGGAGTATTATATATCTACGGTAATTACAATGGAGATATCTTCACATTCCGTCCAGCAGCTGATGAAGTTGAGATGGAAGATGATATCGAAACAGCAGAAGTATTAGGAGCAGACGATGTTGCTTCAGCAGGACCATCTGCACCAGGAGAAAAGAGCACACGTCGTGGTGTTGCAGGAATCTTCTTCGTATACAAATGTGCAGGAGCTGCAGCAGATAAGATGCTTTCTCTAGAAGAAGTAAAACGTGTTGCAGATAAAGCAAATAACAACGTGCGTACAATGGGGGTAGCTTTATCACCATGTACAGTGCCAAGAGTCGGTAAGCCAAGTTTCGAAATTGAAGATGACGAAATGGAAATCGGAATGGGAATTCATGGAGAACCAGGAATCCGCCGCGGTAAATTAGAGCCAGCGGATCAGATTGTTGACGAAATGTTAGAGAAGATTGTTGCGGACTTCCATATGAAAATGGTGACGAAGTTGCAGTACTTGTAAATGGTCTTGGAGCAACTCCATTAGATGAACAGTATATTGTAACACGTCGTATCAATCAAGTTCTTGAAGAAAAAGGAATCAGCGTATACAAATACTATGTGGGAGAATATGCAACAGCGATTGAAATGGCTGGATTCTCAATCTCATTATTAAAACTTGATGATGAATTAAAAGAATATATTGACCATCCAGTTGATACACCATTCTTCAAACAGGTTTAGGAGGCATTTTAGTATGGAAACATCTTACTTAATCAAATTATTAAAAGAGATCAGCGACATTATGGCTGAGAATAAAGATAAGCTGATCGAGATGGACGGAATCGTTGGTGATGGAGACTTAGGTCTTACAATGTCCGATGGATTCAAAGCAGCATACGATGCAGTATCTGACGGAGCAATCGCTGATGCAGGAAAACTGTTATTTGCAGCAGGAAAAGCAATGGCGAATAAAGTTCCTTCAACAATGGGATCTTTGATGGCAACTGGTTTAAAACAGGCTGGAAAAGATCTGAAAGGAAAAGAAACATTAGAAGATGCTGATGTAGTACAGATCTTTGCTTCTTACGAAGCGGGAGTTGCGAAATTAGGTGAAGCGAAGGTTGGAGATAAGACATTCCTTGATGGACTTCATCCAGCAGTAGAAAGCTTACAGGCTTCTTTAGCAGCAGGGGAATCTTTAGCAGATATGGCAGGGAAAGCCGCTGATGCAGCAGAAGAAGGATTCAAAGCTACTACAACAATGTTAGCAGTTCATGGACGTGCTGCAACAAGAGGAGAAGCATCCAGAAGTCTGGAAGATCCTGGAGCCAAAGTTGCATCGCTGATCATGCAGGCATTTGCAAAAAGTTTATAATTCTTAGCATGTGATTTATAAAGATAAAACAGTACATTGTAATAGAGATATTATAGTGTACTGTTTTTTTAGGAGGTATGTTATGTTAAATTTTTCAATATTTTACACCGACCAAGGTTGTATTTGGCAAAGATGCGGAATTGAAAGTTGGTCCGTTGGTAAAGGAAGAAGGGTGTAAGAAAGTTCTGGTACATTATGGTGGACAAAGTGCTAAAAAGTCTGGACTGTTGGACAGAGTCTGCGAAGCATTAAAGGATTTTGACATTGATTATGTAACACTTGGAGGTGTAGTTCCAAATCCACATCTTTCAAAAGTATATGAAGGAATCGAATTATGCAAGAAAGAAGGAGTAGATTTCATTCTTGCAGTTGGAGGAGGAAGTGTTATCGATTCCTGTAAAGCGATTGCGTATGGACTTGGAAATCCAGAGGTTGATGTATGGGATCTGTTTACAGGAAAGGCAAGACCAAAAGCATGTTATCCACTAGGAAGCGTCTTAACGATCGCAGCAGCAGGAAGTGAAATGAGTAATTCTTGCGTTATCACCAATGAAGAAGGATGGTATAAGAAAGCACTGGATACAGATCTTGCCAGACCTAAATTTGCGATCATGAATCCGGAGATCACATATACCTTGCCAGACTATCAGACACAGTGCGGATGTGCAGATATCATGATGCATACAATGGAACGTTATTTTGTATTAGAAGATACAATGGAGATCACAGACAAGATCGCTCAGGACGTTATGAAAAATGTCATGAAATATGCAAAGATCTTAAAGAAGGATCCTGAGAATTATGAAGCAAGAGCAGAGATCATGTGGTGTGGGTCTCTGTCGCATAATGGTTTGACAGGCTGCGGAACTTGCGGAGGTGACTGGGCAACGCATCTGATTGAACATGAGCTTGGTGGAATGTTTGATGTGGCTCATGGAGCAGGGCTTGCAGCTGTATGGGGAAGCTGGGCAAGATATGTTATGGACGAGAAACCAGAACGATTTGCACAGTTTGCAGTCGATGTTATGGGAGTAGAAGAAAGCGATGATGTAAAATCAACAGCATTAAAAGGTATTGAAGCAGTCGAAGAGTTTTATAGAATGATCGAGATGCCAACAAACATGAAAGAACTTGGAATCGATCCAACCGACGAGCAGATAAAAGATATGGCAATGAAAGCAACGAATCATGACACACAGCAGTTAGGTGCATTTAAAAAATTGTCAGCAAAGGACTTAGTAGAAATTTATAAAACAGCAAAATAAATCCAATAAGAAGCCATGTATATATAAAATAGAAAAAGGAATTCCTGAACACAAAATATTCGGGGATTCCTTTTCGTTTGTTTTAATAAGCAGCCATTTCTTCAACGGCCTGTTTTTCAATAATCGTCGTCAGATGTTCATTAAATAAAGCTTTCGTTGCATATGTGTTTGGCAGACGTTTGCAATATTCTGATAAAAGCTGATGAATCTCATCCATGACCGTGCTGTTCGGCGAATCGTCAAGATCCGTCAATGAAAGATAGTAGCACTGGTTTTCAGAATCTTTATATAAAGTACTGGACAGGCTGTACTTGTTCAGTAACTTTGAAGCAAATGCAACGTCATCGAGAGAAGTAAAAGCAAAGATGCCAACTCCGTCATCGGCGAGTACACGTTTCATATCATTCCTGAATCTGCTGAAAATGCGGATTTTCCAAAGTCTGAAAGCAGATCTGGAAGATTAGATAAAATGTCTTCATCAGCTCCCGCGAGCTGTCCAGCCAATAGACTTTTCGGCAGTTTTTTATAATGTTCACGGAAATCCTCCGGGTTATCCACTCTTGTGATCACAAGGATCAGACATTCTTTGGATACAGGAATTGCCTCAACCATCAAAGGATTATCTTCACTTGTTTCAAATCCAAGCTCTGTGGCTGCCTTATTCATCAATTCCCGGAACAGACCCTTTGCCTTCTCAGAACCAAAAGCCAGTTCACTTAACAGAGTTTCCTTTCCTTCTAAGTCTTCTTTATTTAAAGTACATCGGATCTGATTATCACTGATACGTTCTATTTTCATAATCATCACTCCTTTACTACTTTGATGTTATTATAGTATTACTTTTGCAGTGTGTAAAGCTTTTTCAAGAAATTTACAATTTTATCCATAAATAGCTTGAAATAATTTCCAATTATGTATATAATTACATTATGTCGCGACAAGACTTACATTTGGAAACAGTTGCGGAATTTTTATATACCACAAGAAACACTGACGATGTAAGGAAGGAACTTTCATTGTATGGAGATTAAGAAAGTAACAAGAAACATCTGCTTAAATAGATTGGAGGTACGTATGACGAGTCATGATGAATTATCTTATTATCTGTCACAAGGACTGGCGATCCGTGTGGACGGCATTACAATAAGTGATGCGAATCTGGAACATCTAAATCTAATACTCAACGAAGATGATTCTTACATGAAAGAGTATGTCAACGATCAGGAAGGAGAGATCTACGCCATAGAATATCAGAAAATCAAAGAATAATATGCAAAGAGTATAGCAGAGCTGGGAGATTAATTTCCCAGCTCATTATATATCTGCTAGATAGCTTTCAATGCCATCTAAGATACATTGAACAGCTTTTTTCTGATAGTTATTATCCTGAAGTGACCTTAATTCCTCAGGATTAGATAAAAAACCACATTCCACGATCACGATCGGATAAGGATTATCTCGAAACAGATAATACTCAGCATTTGCCTTTGCCTCCCTGTGATTGTTCGGATCAAGCCCCTTGATCAAAGCAGACTGGATATGATCCGCTAACTGCTTTGATTTCTCAGACCCTTGCGGATAGAAAACCTGAGCTCCATGGACATCACTGCTTGGATAACTATTCTGATGAATGCTGATCACTGCCATAGGATCATTCTCAAAAATGAGCTGCTTTCGATTGGATAGATCACTTCGTTTCTCATTTTCTTTCGAATCCGCAAGATTATAGTCCCCATTTCTTGTCATATATACTTTATAATTTTTCTTTTCCAGAAGTTTTTGAAGCTTTAATGCAAGAGAAAGGTTGATATCCTTTTCTAAAATATTCGAATTTCCAACCTTCCCAGGATCAGAACCTCCATGTCCGGCATCGATACATATCACATTTTGATTCTTGACAGTCTGTGCAACAAAGATAGGGAATGTAATAGAAGAAACAGATAATAAAACGACGATCAGAAGAACACCCCAGAAGATGAAACGATGTTGTTGATTCATAGGAAGAACATCCTTTTTCTTTCTATTATATGATGTAAGTGTCAAAAGTATAAATTGCGAAGTCTCAATGGTGCAATACTTTATTTTTTCCATATTTAATGTTATAATAAATCCAAATGACTACATTTAATCATTGAAGAAAGATTAAAAGTCAGGAGAGTTTAATATGGAAACAAGACTTGTAAAAATTAATAATATGGAAGATTGCAAAAAGGACATGGAAGAAGCAGGAGAGCTGATCAAAGCAGGCGAACTTGTTGCATTTCCAACAGAGACAGTCTATGGCCTTGGAGGGAATGGATTACTTCCTGATGCGGCAAAGAAGATCTATGCAGCGAAGGGAAGACCTTCTGATAATCCATTGATCCTTCACGTATGTAATATGCAGATGGTAGAATCTCTGGTCAAAGAGATTCCAGACAATGCAAGACGTGCGATGGAACATTTCTGGCCGGGACCTATGACGGTGATCTTGCAGAAAGCGGATCAGGTACCAGATTGTGTGACAGGCGGACTTGATACAGTAGCGATCCGTATGCCGGATCATCCAGTTGCATTAGAGCTGATCAGAAGATCAGGAGTGCCGATCGCAGCACCAAGTGCGAATACATCTGGGCGTCCAAGTCCGACAAAAGCAGAACATGTCATGGAAGATCTTCATGGAAAGATTCCGATGATCTTAGATGGGGGAGCTGTTATGGTAGGTGTAGAATCAACGATCATTGATTTTACAGAAATAGTTCCAGTGATCCTAAGACCAGGATGGATCACAAAGGAGTCCATGGAAGAATTTCTTGGGTGTGAAGTATTGATGAATACATCTTTAAAAGCAAGCGATCACGGAATTCCAAGAGCACCTGGAATGAAGTACAAACACTATGCACCAAAGGCGGAGATGGTGCTTGTATTAGGCGATGATCAGGAGAAAGTCGTTGATCATATCAATCAGCTTGCGAAAGAACAAAAGGAACAGGGTAAGAAGATAGGAATCATTGCATCGGATGAGACAAAAGACCTCTATCAGGCAGATGAAGTTGTTTCTGTAGGACAGAGAGCACATCTCGAGACAGTAACAGCACATTTATATGATGTATTAAGAGAATTTGACCATAAGGATGTTGATATGATCTATTCCGAAGGATTTGAAGGTGAACCCTTAAGTGAGGCGATTATGAACCGTATGGTAAAAGCAGCAGGACATGAAATCCTCCGTATTTAAAAAGGAGAATATTTTGAAGAAGATAATAATGGTGAGTACGAATAATACGTGCCGAAGCTTTATTGCAGAGTCGATCCTTCGCCAGTATCTTTTGGATGCAGATCAGAAGAATGTTGAAGTGATCTCAAGAGGGCTGGTCGTATTATTTCCAGAACCTGTCCATGTCAAAGCAGCAGACATGGTAATAAAGACATGCGGGATTGAAAGTCTTGATTTTCGGTCGGCGCAGCTTACGCAGGAAGAAGTGGAAGAAAGCGATCTGATCTTAACCATGACAGAAGAGCAGAAAGATAAGATCTTAGAAGAATATCATGGATACAAAGAGATCGCGACATTGAACGAATATGCCAGAGTGGAAGGTGCGATCATTGACCCATACGGCATGGAAGATGACGACTACGAGCGCTGTTTTGAACAGATTGCCCGTTTAGTTAAGAAAATATGGCAAGAAAGACTAGGAGGAAACAAAATGATAGGTATTGGTAGTGATCACGGTGGATATGCATTAAAACAGGCAGTTATCAAACATCTGGAAGAAAAAGGATATGCAGTGAAAGATTATGGATGCTATTCAGAAGAATCCTGTGATTATCCAGTTTATGCAAAAGCAGTAGCGAATGCAGTCAAAGACGGAGAAGTAAAACAGGGAATCTTAATCTGTGGAACAGGAATCGGAATCTCTATTACAGCGAATAAGATTAAGGGAATCCGTGCAGCACTTTGCAGTGACACATTCAGCGCACATGCAACAAGAGAACATAATGATGCAAACATTCTTGCAATGGGAGCACGTGTTGTTGGAGAAGGTTTAGCACTTGATATCGTTGATACATTCCTTGAGACAGAATTCTCAAATGATGAGAGACACATTCGTCGTATCAATATGATCGAAGACTAGAAGAGAAAATCAAAGTTATATAAAAATAAGATATAAGCCATATGAATAAATAAGATATGCAGACAGTTTTTTAGAAGTGATCAACAGTTTGCATGTCTTTTTTGTATACAAAATCACTTTGAAGATGATAAAAAACAGTTAAGATTCAGTTAAGAAGCAGAAAAAAATTATCAGATCTTAACACGAAAAAAACTGACCAATGTTCATTTGTATACACTGAAAACCCTTATGTTTTGGTGCTTTTTACTAAATTTAGAAGTGGTTCTTTGTAAGTATTAAACAAAAAACAAACACAATCTTAACGGAAAAAGAATTGACAAATAAAAATTTGAGGAATAAAATAACTTCCAGAACAAGGGTGTTTACAAGATATATCGTAGACACTCTTTTACTTTTGCAGGAATTAAACCCTTGAATCTCTGCAAAAAATTAAAATTAAAGAAGGTGAGGAGAAAATGGGTTCATTGGGAGATTATCTGATGGAAGAGTTGTCACTTAAGACAAGCTTTACGATCCCCATCGGTGGAGGTATTCCAGTACCGCAGTCAGCCGTAACAACATGGGTGATCATGGCAATCGTAGTGTTGCTCTGCATCATATTCGTACGGAACCTGAAAGTCATACCAGAAGGACCGCAAGTTTATGTGGAAGCCTTAGTTGGTTCATCTATAACTTCATCGGTGGTCTGGTCGGCGAAAAAGGGAAACGTTACATACCGTTTCTTGGAACAATTCTGATTTATCTTGGCTGTGCAAATATTTCGGGATTTTTCAGAGCGAAACCGCCAACGAAAGATCTGAATGTTACCGCAGGATTAGCGATCATCAGTTTGTTTTTGATCATATATTCCGGAATCCACGAGAAAGGATTGAAGGGATATATACACAGTTATGTGGAACCTATGCCAATGATGGCGGCCATTAACATCCTTGAATTATTTACAAGACCGTTATCACTGTGTATGCGACTTTTTGGAAATGTCTTAGGAGCATTCGTTTTGATGGAATTGATCACACATATCGCACCAGCGATCGTGCCATTGCCATTTAGTTGTTACTTCGACTTTTTCGATGGATTGTTGCAGGCATATGTATTTGTATTGTTAACATCACTGTTTATCAGTGAATCAATTGAGTAAGATGTATCATGACAGATACACAAATTTAATTTTTATTTAAAAGGAGATTAGAACTATGGGATTAGCAGCTATTGGAGCAGGAATTGCAGTATTAACAGGTTTAGGAGCAGGTATTGGTATCGGTGTTGCAACAAATGGAGCACTTGGAGCGATCGCAAGACAGCCAGAAGAAGCTGGAAATATCAATAAAACATTATTACTTGGTTGTGCATTAGCCGAAGCTACATCAATTTATGGATTGGTTGTTGCGATTCTGTTAATCGTAATGAAATAGAAGTAGGAGGCGGAAGATATGTTTCTGAAATTAGACTGGGGCATTATCTGGCCGATCGTCAACATTGTCGTATTTTATCTGTTGCTTAGAAAATTCTTATTTGGTCCAGTCAGTGAGGTCATGGAGAAAAGAAAAAAAATGATCTCAAGTGACTTAGATGATGCAGCACAGACGAAAGCTGAAGCAGAAGAGATCAAGCAGGAATACGAGAAAAACCTTGCACAGGCAAAGGATGAGGCAGGACAGATCGTTTCCGACGCAAGAGCAAGAGCCAAAGAATGAATACCAGAATAAGATGGATCAGACAAAAGAAGAGATTGCTCTTATGAAAGAAAATGCCCGTAAAGATATTGAAGCTGAGAAACAAAAGACGATCGCAGGTCTTCAGACAGAGATCGCAGGTATCGCACTTATGGCAGCTTCGAAAGTTGTGGAAAAAGAAGCAAACGACAAAGGCAACGAGAAGCTTTTGGATGATTTCCTGAAAGAGGCAGGTGTCTAGCATATGAAGAGAATTTCCATGACGTATGGACAGGTATTGTTTGAACTTGGGATCAAAAAAGAAAGTTTACAAAAAGCACAGGACATGCTTCATGAAAATGAAGAGCTTTTAAGTGCATTAGAGAATCCAACGATCACAAAGAAAGAAAAAGAAAATGTGGTGGAAAAGTTGTTTTCTGATGATATAAAAAGTTTCTTAAAAGTTGTATGTGATAATGATGATATCGCTTGTTTTGACGAGGCAGTTGAGTATTATGATGAACTAAAACGCAAGACAGATAAGATCATTAAGGCAGAGTTTGACTATGTGACAATGCCAAAAGACGAACAGCTTGAGCGAATCAAACAGTATCTTATGAAACAATATCAGGCGGACAAGGTAGAGCTTACTTTAAAAGAAGAGAAAGACTTGATCGGTGGTTTTGTACTGAAAGTTGGAGACCACGTTTATGATAACAGCCTGAGTGGAAAAATGAGAAAATTACAGCAGAAACTTACATGGAGGTGAGGATCAGGTGAGCAGTATCAATCCAGAAACAGTCGTTTCTGTATTAAAAGATCAAATTGAAAACTATGACCAGAAAACTGAGGTCAAAGAAGAAGGAAGAATCATTCAGATCGCAGACGGTATTGCAACAGTCTATGGAATGGACCAGGCAATGTATGGAGAACTTGTTATTTTTGAAACAGGTGTCCACGGACTTGTACTGAATGTTGAAAGAAACTGTATCGGTTGTGTTTTACTTGGTTCCGATCATGGATTAATGGAAGGATCTAAAGTAGCAAGAACCGGTGTACAGGCAGATATCCCGGTTGGAGATGCTATGATCGGACGTGTCGTTAATGCGATCGGAGAACCAATCGATGGAAAAGGTGAGATTAAAACTGACGAGAGAAGACCGATCGAACATGAGGCAGCAGGAGTTATCGACAGAAAATCTGTTGACCAGCCATTACAGACAGGTATCTTAGCGATCGACTCTATGTTCCCAATCGGACGTGGACAGCGTGAGCTGATCATCGGTGACCGCCAGACAGGTAAAACATCGATCGCAGTTGATACGATCTTAAATCAAAAAGGACAGGATGTTATCTGTATTTATGTTGCAATCGGACAGAAAGCATCAACAGTATCACAGATCGTAACAACATTAAGTAAACATGGTGCTATGGATTACTCTATCGTAGTATCCGCATCTGCAAGTGACCTTGCATCTTTACAGTACATTGCACCATATGCAGGAACAGCGATCGCAGAGCATTTTATGCATCAGGGAAAAGACGTTTTGATCGTATATGATGATCTGTCTAAGCACGCCGTTGCTTATCGTGCAATTCCTTACTGCTGGATCGTCCACCTGGACGTGAAGCTTACCCTGGAGATGTATTCTACTTACATTCAAGATTACTAGAACGTTCTTGCCGATTAAGTGATGAACTTGGTGGTGGATCTATCACAGCATTACCGATCATCGAAACACAGGCAGGAGACGTATCCGCGTACATTCCTACAAACGTAATCTCTATCACAGACGGACAGATCTTCCTTGAAAGTGAGTTATTCTTCTCCGGTGTAAGACCAGCGGTCAATGTCGGACTTTCTGTATCCCGTGTAGGTGGAGCAGCCAGACAAAGATTATGAAGAAAGTAGCCGGAAACCTTCGTATTGACTTAGCTCAGTATCGAGAACTTGAGGTATTTACACAGTTTAGTTCAGACCTTGACGATGGAACAAAAGCAACATTAAATTATGGATCTCATCTGATTGAACTGTTAAAACAGCCATTGTACCATCCAATGGCATTACATAAACAGATTTTACTTCTGTTTGCAGCAGGTCATAAGATGTTAAATGATGTTCCAGTCAAAGAATTAAAGGCAGAGACAGAAGAAATGACAGCATTCTTTGAACAGAAATATCCAGAGACAGTGAAGAAGATCGACGAAGGCAAAGTCTTAACAGATGACATTGCAAAAGAGATCCAAGAGGCGATAGAAGCCTATTTAAAGTAGGTGATCACTATGGCAAATATCAGAGAAATTAAAACAAGGATGAACAGTATCGAAGATACATTAAAGATCACAAATGCGATGTATCTGATCTCATCTTCCAAATTAAAGAAAGCAAGAAAGCAGTTAGATGCCACAACTCCATACTTTGAAATGCTTCAGGCAGCTCTGCTTGATATCATGCACATACGCCAGATCTTCAGCACATTTTCTTAAACAAAAGAAAGAAAGAACATCCAAAAAAAGGATATCTTGTGATGACTGCAGACCGTGGACTTGCCGGGGCCTATAATCATAACATTACAAAAATGGCAGAAGAGAATATTAATGAAGATGACAAACTGTTCGTGATCGGATATATGGGACGTAATTATTTCGGACGAAGAAATGCAGCCCAGATGGACGAGGATTTCTTCTATACAACACAAGATCCTACGATCTACAGAGCAAGAAGAATTGCAGAAAAAATGATCGAGGAATATGTATCAGGAGAACTTGACGAAGTCTATATTATTTATACTAAGATGATCACATCCATTACCTCAGAACCAAAGATGATCCGTGTGTTACCATTAAACCCAGATCAGTATGAGTTTGCAGGAAAAGGAAAGAGATCACATATGACAGAATTTCAGCCATCCGTAAAGGCGGTGCTTGACCGCCTGGCACCAAACTATATCAAAGGACTTGTCTATGGTGCGATGGTAGAATCATTTTCCAGTGAATTAAACGCCAGAATGATGGCGATGGAAGGTGCAAGCAAGAGTGCGAGAGAAATGATAAGATCACTGGGACTTATGTATAACCGTGCTCGTCAGGCAGCGATCACTCAGGAGATCACTGAGGTGTGTGCCGGAGCTAAATCATTAAAGAAAGAGTAACAGTGAAGGAAGGGAAATAAAATGGAAAAAGGAAAAATCGTACAGATTCTTGGTCCAGTAATCGACGTAGAATTTGAAACTGAACAGCTCCCTTTGATTCATGACGCCTTGACCGTTGTTAATAAAGGAAAAGAAGTTGTTATGGAAGTGGAACAGCATATGGGAAATCGTACTGTACGCTGTATCTTATTAGCAGCCAGTGAAGGACTTCACAAAGGAATGGAAGTCACAGCAACTGGTGGACCAATCAAAGTTCCAGTTGGAAAACAGACATTAGGACGTATGTTTAACGTACTTGGAGAAGCAATTGATAAAGGAGAACCTGTAGAATCAGAAGAAAAATGGGCGATCCATCGTGAACCACCTAAATTTGAAGACCAGAGCCCTGTTGTAGAAATGTTTGAGACAGGTATTAAAGTCATCGACTTTTAGCTCCATATGCAAAAGGTGGTAAGATCGGTCTGTTTGGTGGTGCTGGAGTTGGTAAGACAGTCTTAATTCAGGAACTGATTCATAATATCGCAACAGAACATGGTGGATATTCCATCTTCACAGGTGTAGGAGAACGTTCAAGAGAAGGAAATGACCTCTGGAATGAAATGACAGAATCCGGAGTTATCAAAAATACAGCTTTAGTGTTTGGACAGATGAATGAGCCACCTGGATCTCGTATGAGAGTTGCCCAGACAGGACTTACAATGGCCGAATATTTCCGTGATCAGGAAAAACAGAACGTGTTATTATTCATCGATAACATTTTCCGTTATGTACAGGCAGGATCAGAGGTATCAGCCTGTTAGGACGTATGCCATCAGCCGTAGGTTATCAGCCAACACTGGCAAATGAAGTTGGTGCTCTACAGGAACGTATCACATCTACAAAGAACGGGTCTATCACATCTGTACAGGCAGTTTATGTGCCAGCCGATGACTTAACTGACCCAGCACCAGCAACAACATTTGCCCATCTGGATGCAACAACTGTATTATCAAGAGCGATTTCTGAACAGGGTATCTATCCAGCCGTAGACCCACTGGAATCAAGCTCTCGTATCTTAGAGCCAGACATCGTTGGAGAAGAACACTATGAAGTAGCAAGACGTGTAGAAGAAGCACTTCAGAGATACAAAGAATTACAGGATATCATTGCGATCCTTGGTATGGAAGAATTAGACGAAGAAGATAAGATCACAGTATACCGTGCAAGAAAGATTCAGAAATTCTTATCTCAGCCATTTAACGTAGCAGAAACATTTACAGGAATCCCTGGTAAATACGTTCCTGTCAAAGAAACGATCCGAGGATTCAAAGCGATCTTAGATGGAGAAATGGATGAATATCCAGAACAGGCCTTCTTGATGGTCGGAACAATTGATGATGTAAAGGAAAAGGCAAAGAGGTGATGTAAATGGCAGAAACCTTTTATTTTGAGATCATTGCCAGTGACAAAAAGTTCTACAGCGGAGCTTGTGAACACGTCATTTCCCAGCAGTGGACGGACTTTACGGTGTATAGCAAACCATGAAGATACAGTAACAGCCGTTGTTGCAGGAGAAGCTTCGTTTTAAAGTTGAATGGGGAATGG
>ENA-OQAN01000472-OQAN01000472.1-human-gut-metagenome-genome-assembly--contig:-NODE-472-length-21439-cov-5.229167_pt1 | contig 21439 bp, 17 predicted proteins | sample MGYA00242735_ERZ504527 | MGnify/ENA primary metagenome ERZ504527 (study PRJEB26092, sample SAMD00036230) | human gut metagenome | host: Homo sapiens | study: EMG produced TPA metagenomics assembly of... | reverse complement strand
ATCCACATTCACATATTCAATTTTACAAATTAACAACACCGTCTACAACCACGGTTATTAAAGGTTGAAAGAAAGGAGAAGTATGTTGTAAATGACCAGCTAGATGGGTCATTTACAATATACCAGGGATAAAATGGGCGATTATATGGTGATAGGTATTGTGCTTGTTTTCGTGGTATTGATGTCAATACTTCCAAAACCAGTTTATAATGCGATTACGCGTGCTTTTTCAATGCATAAAAATGGAATTCGTAGAATTCAGAAGTATCGTACGACAACCGATTCCATTGGAAATCTAATGTTGGGTATATCGATCGTTTTCTGTATCTTCTATTGTTTCATTCCGTTCTATTCATTTTTATATGGTATATTTTTTATTGTGAGCTACTTATGTCTTTGGCACAGGCAAATCGTGTTACCACAAAGAAGCTAAACAAATCGCAAAAACCGTTATCTTTTTGACGAATTTATTTGCGGGTGTCAGCTTTCTAGGTGCACTTGGCTTTTTAAATGGGCATGCATCGGTGGCTGTGATCAATCAGTTCATGATTGATTTTCATGCGCATAAGGTATTCAACATCTTATACCTTCTACAAAATCGTACTTGGATGTATTGGTTGTTTCAAGGTGCATTGTTTATGTTTCCACTCTTTATTATGTGGTCACACTTTAAATATATGCGATTGGAGAATAGTGTCAAAGCGGTTTATTTTGTGACATATATTATTAAGATGTTATTTTTGATTATGATTGTGTTATGTTTTTCTTGTGAGGCATTTGATTTCTTGGATATGGTATACCAGGTGGATGCGCTTAAGAAATTGGCATAGAGGAAAGAAGGATTTAAAAAATGATTACTCAAAGAATTTCAAAATTGCGTGAGAAGATGGTGGAGAATAATGTACAGGCATATATTATACCTACGTCTGACTTTCATGAAACAGAATATGTTTGCGAATATTTCGCATGTCGTAAATATATGTCTGGATTCACTGGAAGTGCAGGTGTCTTAGTTGTATTACTGGATAAGGCTGCACTATGGACAGATGGTCGTTATTTTATTCAGGCGGCAAATCAATTGGAAGGTACAGGCATTGATTTAATGAGAATGGGTCAGCCTGGAGTTCCTGAATTGGATGCGTATATTGTTGAAAATCTAAAAGAAAACGACACCGTTGGATTTGATGGTCGTGTCATGAATACAAAGGATGCCTTGGCATATAAATCTGTATTTGATTTGGCACACTTAAATATGAATGTAAATCTAGATTTAGTAAATGATGTATGGACAGATCGTCCTGAGCTTCCTAGTACACCAACTTTCCATTATTCGGAAAAGTTTGCGGGTGAATCTATGGAAAGTAAGCTTTCTCGTTTGCGTGCTTTTTTAAAGGAAAATAAAGTCGATTCCATTGTACTTACAAGTGTGGATCAGATTGCGTGGCTTTATAATTTAAGAGCACATGACATTCCTAATTTCCCGGTTGCGCTTGCATATTCCATCGTATCTTTAGATTCGGCTTCTATTTATATGGATGCTTCTCGTTTGGATGAATTGAGTGAAAAAGAGTTTAGTAAGAATAATGTCACTGTTTGTGGCTATAATGATATGTATGAGGCTACAAAAGCATTGAATGGTTTAGTACTTGTGGATCCTTCGAGTGTAAACTATGCGATTGTTTCTAATTTAAAGGCTAAGCCAGTATTTAAGGAGAGTCCAATCATTTTATGGAAGGCTTTAAAGAATGAGACGGAATTAAAGTGTACAAAGTGGGCGCACATTAAAGATGGTGTGGCCGTTACTAAATTTATGTATTGGTTAAAGAAGAATGCGGGCAAGATAGAGATGAGCGAAATGAGCGTTCAGTCTAAATTACAAGTTCTTCGTAGTGAACAAGAAAATTATTTAGAGGATAGTTTTGATACGATTTGTGCCTATAAAGAACATGCGGCTATGATGCACTATTCTTCAAAGCCAGAAACGAATGTTGAAATCACAAATTCGGGTATGCTTCTAATTGATAGTGGTGGACAATATCTAGAGGGTACTACGGATATTACACGTACATTTGTATTGGGTGATATTAGTGAGGAAGAAAGATATTGGTTTACTAAGGCATTAAGAGGCCATATTCGTTTATCGGATGCACACTTCTTATTTGGATGTTCAGGCATCAACTTAGATATTCTAGCTCGTGGACCACTATGGGATCAGGATGTGGATTATCAATGTGGTACAGGACATGGTGTAGGTCACTTATTGAATGTGCATGAATCACCAAATGGCTTTAGATGGAAAGTTTTACCTCATCGTAATGAAATGTGTGTATTAGATGAGGGTATGATTACTTCAAATGAGCCGGGTGTCTATTGTGAAGGTAAGTTTGGTATTCGTCATGAAAATGAAATGGTTGTCGTAAAAGGCAATGTGAATAACTATGGTCAGTTCATGCATTTTGAGCCAATTACGTTTGTACCTTTTGACTTGGATGGTTTGGATGTTTCTTTATTGACAAATGAAGAAAAGGCTTGGTTGAACAACTATCATAAAGAGGTATTGGAAAAGATCAGTCCTTATTTAACGAGTGATGAAGCTGAGTGGTTAAAATCGGCTTGTCGATCTATTTAATGAAAGAAAGAATGATACCAATCACATGTCCACATTGTGGGCATGTTTTTGAGATAAAAAGAGATACGGTTGTGATTGCACAAATGGATAGTGTCGCTAGTATTCGCTTGAATGATGGTTCGTATTTTATGCATCAATGTCAAAAGTGTAAGTCCATGTTTTATTTGTACTATCCATTCCTATATCGGGATCCGAAAAAGAAGTTTAATCTTGTCTTGACACAACAAAAGAGTATAGATAATTTGAGTGAAGATGAGAGGGTTGTACTTTGTCATAGTGTTTCACAGTTTCTTTTGGCTTTTAAGATCTATGATCAGTGTTTAAATCCTAAACTTGTATTGGTTAAAAAGAAGCAGTTGGAAAAGAAATTGGGTCGTAGTATCAAATTTGATTATTATGACAAGAAGAATGGTTGTCTTTGGTTTGAGGATAAGGCTGTATCTTTAACAGAAAAGGAATGTAAAGAGATTCTTATTTTGTAGTATTGTCAAAATAGGTTATAATGTTTGGTAGAAATGAGGTTTTAAGTATGAATATTTTAATTGCCGGTGGTACTGGATATATTGGTAGTCATATTTGTGTTGAATTATTAGAAAGTGGTCATGATGTTGTCGTGATTGATGATTTCTCAAATTCAAAACCAGATGTGTTGGAATCGATTTATAAAATTACAGGAAAGCGTGTTAAGTTTTATGAATTTAATGTGTTAGATGAAGAAAAAACAGAGTCTGTATTTAAGGAAAATAAATTGGATGCGGTGATTCATTGTTGCGCATTTAAGGCAGTTGGTGAAAGTGTTCAAAAGCCAATTGAGTATTATACAAATAACTTGATGACTACTTTAGTAGTTGCCAAGATGATGAAAAAGTATCATGTTCCAAGTATTGTGTTTAGTTCAAGTGCGACTGTTTATGGAGATCCTGAAGTGGTTCCTTTAACAGAAGACTGTAAGCTTGGTGTTACGACCAATCCATATGGAGCTACAAAGGCGATGATGGAAAGAATTTTAACGGATGTGCAATTCGCCAATCCAGAAATGAGTGTATCTTTACTTCGTTATTTCAATCCCATTGGAGCGCATGAATCGGGTTTGATTGGTGAAAATCCAAAGGGAATCCCAAATAACTTGATGCCATATATTATGAAGGTGGCAACAGGTGAACTTCCAGAACTTGGTGTATTTGGGGATGATTATGATACGCCGGATGGAACGGGTGTTCGTGACTATATTCATGTGGTCGACTTGGCAAAGGGTCATGTATTAGCGATTGAAAAATACAATACACCAGGTGTGCATATTTGTAACTTGGGAACAGGAAAAGGATATAGTGTATTGGATATTGTACATGCCTTTGAAAGAGTAAATGGAATCAAGATTCCTTATGTGATCAAACCAAGACGTCCAGGTGATATTGCGACTTGCTACGCGGATCCTACAAGAGCTAAGGAACAGCTTGGCTGGGTAGCTGAAAAGAATTTGGATGATATGTGTAGAGACACATGGAATTTTGCGAAGAAAAAATTATTATAGTGAGGTATTTATGGCAAAGATTATTTTAACGGGGGATCGTCCGACAGGTAAATTACATATTGGACATTATGTGGGTTCCTTAAGAATCGTGTTCTTTTACAGAATTCTGGAGAATATGATGAAATTTATATTATGATTGCGGATGCACAGGCATTGACAGATAATTTTGATAATCCGGATAAGGTGCGTGAAAACATTTTAGAGGTGGCTTTGGATTATTTGGCTTGTGGTATTGATCCGAGTAAGACAACGATTTTTATTCAGTCTGAAATCAGTCAATTGACAGAATTGACATTCTATTATATGAACTTAGTTTCTGTAAGTCGTCTTCAAAGAAATCCAACTGTGAAGGCTGAAATTAAGATGCGTGGATTTGATGCGAGTATTCCCGTTGGCTTCCAGTGTTATCCAATTTCACAGGCTGCAGATATTACGGCATTTAAGGCGACTACGGTTCCTGCTGGAGAAGATCAGATGCCTATGATTGAACAGACGCAGGAGATTGTTCATAAATTCAATTCGATTTATGGTGAGACTTTGGTAGAACCTAAAATCTTATTGCCACAAAACTGTGCTTGTTTAAGACTTCCGGGTACAGATGGTAAGGCCAAGATGTCTAAATCTTTGGGTAACTGTATTTATTTGTCGGATGATGAAGAGACAATCAAGAAGAAAGTTATGAGTATGTATACAGATCCAGATCATATTAAGGTGAGTGATCCTGGTAAGATTGAAGGAAACTGTGTATTTACATATTTGGATGCGTTCTGTAAGCCAGAGCATTTCGAAAAGTATTTGCCGGAATATGAAAACTTGGATGCATTAAAAGCACACTATCAGCGTGGTGGTTTAGGAGATGTGAAGGTTAAACGTTTCTTAAATAGTGTTATGCAAGAAGAGTTGGCTCCAATTCGTGAAAGAAGATTGGAATGGCAGGCAAAACTTCCTGAAGTTGTCAAGATTCTAGAAGAGGGTACGAAAAAGGCGTATGCGACAGCGGAAAAGACTTTGGATGAAGTGAAGTCAAGTATGAAGATCAATTATTTCAAAGACAATTCTTTGATCTAGGGGTATAGAAAATGGTAGTTGTAGATAAAGAAAATTTTATGGGTGGTACTGGTATTGCGCATTTTGAACATATCATGAGTGCACAAGAGATGCATGGTATGAATCGTGTGTATGCCAAAGTCACTTTAAAGAAGGGTTGTAGTGTTGGTTATCATGTGCATAATGGAGATGGCGAAGATTATTTCGTTCTTTCTGGAGTGGCAACATTGGATGATAATCATGAAAGAACTTTATATTTAAAGCCAGGGGAACATTATTTTACACCGAGTGGCAAGGGTCATAGTATTTTGAATGAACAAGATGAGGATCTAGTCTTCATGGCTTTGATTATTTATGATTCTCAACAAAAAATGTAAACAGATTACTAATTTGTGCAAACACAATGAACAAAATTGATATATAATACTATTGGTTTTGTGAAAGCGTTTTCGCACATAGAACTATTTCTCTCTATAATATTTCTGTGAGAAATAATCCGTCAATTTATTCTCTTAAATCGCGACTTAATAGAGGATACCTTAAGAGTAGGAATGCGCGCCTACTCTTTTTTGTTGGTTAAACTATTTAAAATAATGAGTAAACTGTACAAAATGTATAAAAATATATTATTGCAATAAATATTATAAAATGTTAAGATTAATCCGAAAGAAGGATTAATGATGAAGAGGATTGCTGCGATTCAGGTTTTTGATTTTAAAAACGTGAAAAAGGGTGAATTGGAATTTAAAAACAATGAAAATTACCCATATGGAAGTGTTTTAGGGTTATATGGACAGAATGGTTCTGGTAAAACAGCTTTGATTGAAGTATTATCTTTGGTTAAAACTGTTTTATGTGGTCAAAGTGTATCTTTAGATTTTGCGAATCATATTAATGTAGATGCAAGCTTTTGCAAAATTGTAGTACAGTTTACTATAGATGAAAAGAAAGTTCATAGTGATGTTGAATATTCTTTTAAATTAAAAAAAGAAATGATTGATAAAAAATCGAATTTGAATAGTGAGGTAGAGCGGGAAGAAAAGGCTGTAATTTTTGATGAGGTTCTTTCTTATGCATATAATGATGATCAAAAGAAAATTATTAAATCAAAATTAATTGATACTACGAATTCTGCAATTTTTGGCCCTAAATCAAAATATAAATCCTTGGTTGGAACGTCTAAATTAGACGAATTGAATTTAATGGTTGCAAAAAAAATTGTTCGTAATGAATCAAAGTCATTTATTTTTTCAAATGAATTTTTGGATGTCGTTCGAAATAGAAGTAAAGAATGTAAAGATGAAGAGTTTTTACGACATGTCTATATTTTAGAAACTTTGGTGCATTTTGCAAATCATGAATTATTTATTATTGATACAAAAAATACAGGTTTTATAAGTTTAGGTATATTACCGTTGTCATTTCATGTCCTAGAAAATGAATCTAAATCAATAGGTCCGTATATGATCCCTTTAGAACAAGTTTCATTAGTGTCAGAATTAGTTTTTAATAAATTAAATAGAATTATTGAAAATATGAATATTGTTCTTCAACAATTGATTCCTAATCTTACAATAGAAATCAGAAGTTGGGTAAAGAATTATTGAAGGATAATCAGATTGGCTATAGTGTTGAATTAGTTTCAAACAAGAATGGTAAATCAATTCCTTTAAAGTATGAATCAGAAGGTATAAAGAAGATTATTTCCATATTACAACTTTTAATTGAAGTATATAATCAACCATCAATTGTGGTTGCGATTGATGAATTGGATGCTGGTATTTACGAGTATTTATTAGGGGAATTGTTAAAGATTATTGGTGATCAAGGAAAAGGTCAATTGATTTTTACTTCTCATAATTTACGTCCATTGGAAACAATTAATAAGAAGTTTGTAGCATTTACAACTACAGATCCAAAAAATAGATATGTTCGTTTAAAGAATATTGCGGCAAATAATAATTTAAGAGATGTCTATTACAGAGATATTGCTTTAAATGATGACGTTTATGATTTGACTGAAAATGCAGAGATTTCTCATGCGTTTAGGAAAGCTGGTGAAATGAGTGGCTGCTAAACAGGTAATTCTATTTATTGTTGAAGGCATGTCTGATATGAGAAGTTTAGAATTGATTCTAACACGATATTTCAGTAATTCACATGTAAAGGTTGAAGTTACTCATGGTGATATAACATCAGATATAAATACAAATGCTTCAAATATTTCTGCAAAAATTGGAGACATAGTTAAAGCATGTATAGCTCAAAACAGATTTAAAAAAAAGGATTTTCTTAAAGTAGTACATTTGATTGACATGGATGGAGCTTACATTGATGATGGATGTATTGTACAGGATGATAGATATGAAAAACCATTTTATACAACTCGCAACATCTGTGTTAAAAATATAGACAAAATTGTGGATAGAAATGAGAGAAAACGAAATAATATAAATAAGATTAGTTCTATGTCCAAAGTTATAAAATGTATTCCATACGAAGCATACTATATGTCTAGTAATTTAGATCATGCATTGCATAATAAAATGAATATTTCGGATGAAGAAAAAGAGAAGTGTGCATGTGAATTTGAAGATAGATTCGCAAATGATTTACCTGGGTTTATTGAGTTTATGAATGATCCTTCTTATTGTATAAATACAACAATGAAAGAATCATGGCAGTTTATTAAAATGGATAATCATTCGTTGGAACGTTATACGAATTTTGGATTGTGTTTAAGTGATTAATATACAATACTAAGTGCGTTGACACAAACATTTTAAAAGGTTAAATTTTAATTGGGCATGTTGCGAGGCTTAAAGAATCCCCTGGAAAGCTGATACATGATATGTAGGGTGCACTTGAAAAAGAGTGAGATGGCCCACGGCAACAAGCCTTTGTTATTTCTTTTGATGTAGGTATAAAATTAGTTGTTTTAGGAGTGGTATTATGGCAATCAAGAGTTTTACAGATACATATAAAATTAAAGGTTCTGATATAGATCGATTTTGTCGTATTATGTCGGATACAAAGAAAATCAAAATTCAAATAACAAATGATCATCATGATCTAAAAGATGTTGAAGAATTCAAAAAAATGTTTGGATTCAGTAAATGAAGTACGTAACTGCTCTTTGAAATGAATTGATTCATAAATTTAGACTCAGTGAGAATGAAATTGATTCTAAACTTACTAGAAATAAAAAAAGTTTCTTTGGAACGACCTATGCATTTGGAAAAACGATTAATACACAGTTAATTGGACAATTATCAAAGTGTTATACAAATGGTAATGATAATTTGACCACTAAGTATAGAATGTAAATAAATTGATTGACTATACAGTAATCAAGGTTATAATCATGGTACAAGGTGGATACTTTAACAGTGGGTGTATCTCAGCCCAAAGTGAGAAAGTTATTCAGCGAGCTTCTCTTAGCTCAAAATAAGAAATTTACAAGTGATTGTTTCGCTACTCTAAATGCGATTTTGAAAATAATGATAGTGGTAATTTAAAGATAACCAATTTGGATCATTTAATTTTCACCAAAAATGATGAATTTACGATTTGAATTGAGTTATCTTTTTATTTTTGGTTACACTTCCTTTGAAACCATTTGTGTACGATCTGATGTAGTTTTGTAATTGAATTTAAATACAAATTCACTAAAAAGTACAAAGACAAATGGTTGTATAGGGATTATAATAAAAGTGTATTAAGTGCTAATACATAAAACTTCCTTTCTATCTTAAAACTATGGGAAATGCGGCAGGACTTTGTGTCTTGTCGTTTTTCCTTTATAATGGGTGTGGAGGTTTTTTTGTGTATGAAATATCCTAAGTTTTTAAATGAGAAGTATAATACGATTGGTGTTTGTGCTATGTCGAGTGGTGTAGGACATAAGTAGATAATTTTAATGCGTCTATAGAGTATATTGAATCCAATGGGTTTCATATTGTTGAAACGGCTAGTGTTCGTAATAATAGTGAACCAAGTATTGATGCCAAAACTCGTGTTGATGAATTGAATTCGTTGGTGAATGATTCTAGTGTTGGAGCTGTATGGTTGGCGGCTGGGGGTGACTTTCAGTTTGAGACGTTGCCGTATATTGATTTTGATTGGATTGAAAAGAATCCCAAGTGGTACTTGGGGGCGAGTGATCCTACAAATTTATTGTTTCCCATAACTTGTAAGTGTGATTTGGCTACGGTGTATGGTTTTAATGCGGGTAGTTTTGATGAATATGGTATCAATGAATATTCGAGTTTGTGTCTTGATTTTTTAAAGGGAAAGAATAGTGAACTGCATTCAAGTTCTATGCATCAGGATGTTGATTTTTATAATGATGGAGCTCCAATACTTAACACAAAGACAGAGTATGTGGGTGATTGTAGTGTATCGGGTAGATACTTGGTGGTTGTTTTGAGAGTATAAATGATATGGCGGGCACGCCTTATGATTTTGTAAAAGAATTTAATGAACGCTATAAGTTGGATGGGATTATTTGGTTCTTTGATATTTTTTCAATGAATTCATGTGATGTGTATCGTGCTTTATTGAAGATGAAGTATATGAGGTATTTTAAATATACGAAGGCTATATTGGTGGGTCGTGTATTATTTAAGAATGTTTCGGATTTAATTGGGTATGACCAGGCTTTTAAAAAGGCGCTACCCGATATAGATGTCGTATTTCAGGTGGATATTGGACATACATATCCGCATATGTATGTAGTAAATGGTGCCATGGCGCGTGTTGAGATTTGTGATGGTCATGGATTGGTTCAGTATAGAATGGATGCATAAAGAAAAAGAGTTGTAGTCAAAACTACAGCTCTCTTTTATCAATCTTTCTTTGAAATATAGAGTGTACATGTAAAGTCTAGATTTTTAGATTGGTCAATTAAGTATTGGGGTTGTACTTTTGCGCCCCAGCTGTTGATTCCGCCTACGCCCATTTGTTGTTTTGTGATTCTTAGATGGGTTGTATTGGTTTGTGGAAGTTCAAATGTGTGGTTAGCGTTATATAGGTGCATAAAGGAATACTTGCTTGCCATGCATTCCATTTTTTCAGACTTGATGTTTACTTGAATGGTGTCGTTGGATAGGCTGCACCATTTGCAGTCTGTGTGGTTGCCGTGTTCTTGTGGCTTTAAGTATGGAATGTAGTTTGTGTCTACGTTTTCAAAGTAGAAATCGGTTAAGGCATGGTCTCGATCTATATTATGTGTCTTTTTCGCCTTTTCCAAAGTAGGCGAAGTTTTTGAACTCTTTTTTTAGAGCAAATTCGATTCCAAAGAGTGGTAGTGTTTGTCTTTGTGAGTTTTTGTCTAGGTGCAACTGGATTTGAATACTTTGATTGTTATAGACTGTATAGACGAGTTTACATTCTTCTTCAATGGATTCAAGTTGTATTGTATAGATCATTTGTGCGCATTTGGAGTTTCGTATCATTTTAAAGTCAACTACATTCTGAAATAGGCTGGCATTTAGCCAGTTGGCATAGGTTTGTTTGGCACCACGATCATTGTCGGTTAAAGCTCTATAAAAGACGGGTCTTGGTGCTTGTTGAAGTATTTCTTCATCATTTACTTGAATGGATACTAAACCTTTTCGTTTATCAAATAAGTATTCGGTATCGATAAATTGAATGCCGATTATTTCTTTGCCTTCTACTACGAGCATGGCTTGTTCTTTGGGCTGGTCTTGTTTGACTTCAAAGACTTGTTGGTCAAAGGATTGAATTCCTAAGGGTGTTTTGTAGTAGATGGTTTTTGTGTAATAGCCTGGCGTATTGATTTGTTTAAATTGTACGGGCATTGTTTTTGTAGTGCCTGGTTCTACGCTTGTTTTAAAGATGCCGGATTGTATAACGAGTCCGTTTTGTTTCAATTCAAAAATAAAGGTATCTTTACTTAGGTCGTAGAATAGGTTTTTATTTTTAATGGTTACCGAATCGAAATGGATTTCCATATCGACATAGCGGTAGAGTTGTTTTAATTCTTGCTTTTGCCGGTTTCTTCTCGATTGGCTAAAAGGATACCGTCTCCACAGAAGTTGGAGTCGTTTGGATAGTCGTCGAAGTCTTGTCCATAATAGTATTGTCCGTCTTTTAAAATGGCTTGATCTACATAGTCCCATACAAAGCCGCCTTGGTATTGTTCGTATTCGTCTTCTAGATTGGTATATTCTTCCATGCCTCCAAGACTATTTCCCATGGCGTGCATATATTCACATAGCATAAATGGTTTCATTGGATGGCTTTCGAGATAGGCTTTCACATTTTCTGGAGATGTATACATTCTAGATTCAATATCGGATGCGTTTTCGAATGTTCGATCTTGTGTGATGCCTTCATAGTGGACAAGTCTTGATGGATCTTGTTCTTTGAAGTAGTCGTGAAGAATCATAAAATTGGATCCGCTTCCTGATTCATTTCCAAGAGACCACATTAAGATGCAGGCATGGTTTTTGTCTCTTTCATACATGCTTCTAGCTCGATCTAATAAACAATCTGTCCATTCGGTTTTGTTTTGTGGAAGGATATCACGGGCTCCATGGGTTTCTAGATTCATTTCGTCAATGACGTAGATTCCGTATTGGTCGCATAGTTTATACCAATAGCTGTTGTTTGGATAGTGGGATGTTCTTATGGCGTTGATGTTTAGTGATTTTAAGATATGAATGTCTTCTTCCATTTGTTCTTGAGATAAATATCTTCCTGTTTTTGGATCCCATTCATGGCGGTTGATGCCGTGGAATACAATTCGTTTTCCGTTGAGTTTCATAATGCCATATTCGAGCGTGAATTTTCTAAATCCAACTTGTTCTTGAATGGTTTCAATGATTTCGTTGTTTGTGTCATATAATACTAATTCTAATTGATAAAGATTTGGAAATTCACTACTCCATAGGCATGTGTTTTCTACTAGGATTTCAAATGAATCTTGCATATTGCCATTCCATACGATGTTTCCTTGTGGATCGTATAGTTTTGCTTGTAGTGTGTGAGATTCATTACTGCTCATTTTACAAACACAACTAAGAACACTTTTGTTTGTGTCTAGATCAATGTCTGTATCGATTTTTAAGTCTTGTATGTGAAGACTAGGTTGTTTATAGATCATGACATCTCTAAATAGGCCTGTAAAGCGCCACATGTCTTGGTCTTCTAGCCATGTGCCTGTGCATTTTTGAAAGATGCGTACGCAGAGTACGTTATCTTTTTCTTGTGTGTATTTTGTGATGTCAAAGCGGCTTGGGGTAAAGGAATCTTCTGCGTATCCGATGAATTTACCATTTAGCCATACGTAGATATTGGATTCTGCACCTTCAAAAGATAGAATGAGTTTATTTCCGATAAAGTCTTGTGGACAATCAAATGTTTTACGATATTGATAGACTTTGTTTTTGTCCATATCAATTTGTCCGGGTTTAACCACATCATGACCATCCCAAGGGTAGGTAACGTCTGTATAGTGTGGGTTATCGAATCCTTGGAGCTGGATGTGTCCGGGTACTTGGATGTCGTTCCAGTTCGAGTCATTAAATTCTGTATTATAGAAGAATTTAAAGCATGAATCATAATTTTTTGAAAGGTTGAATTTCCATGTTCCATTTAGTGAGAATGAGCTTGGTTTTTTGTCCTTTCCAATTGTATATATGTGGTCGCTATAAGCGTGTAGTCTATTTACTTGAAAGACGCGTGGGTCTTTGATCCAGTTTAAGTCTGGTGTTCGCATTGTATCACTCCTTGTTTTATTGGTAACTTAGATTATATCAAAGGCAAGTATTGAAAGAAAGGTAAAAATCAATTAAAATGGTTGGTAAATTGGAGGTTGAAAGATGTCAGACATTCTTGGTTTTGTGGTTTCAATAGCCTTAATTTATTTTGGAATCAAAGTCGCATTTAAGTTCATTAAATGGATTGGGATTTTGTTGGTTGTAGTATTTGTGTTTAAGATGGTAGCACTTCTTATATAAGGGAACATGAAGTTCTCTTTTTATTTATTGAGTTATCTATAAAATTCTAGTCGTCTATCATATATCCTTTTTTTAAGGCTTTGATAAAAATGTCAGTTATTTTTTGGCGTTAAAGTAAATAATGTTATAGAAAAAAAGGAACATTGGTTAATGAAATTCAAATGAAGTAGGAGTATTATTCTCGCGAGGTAGTGAATCTTTTTGTCATTACGAAGGGGGTTATTTGAAGATGAAGAATGTCAAAGACAAAATCATTATGAGTGCTGCCGTGGGATTTACGGCGGCTAGTGGAATTACTCCTGTATTTGCACAAGAAACTACAAATGCGGAAGTTATCAAGGAAGATGTAGAGGCAAAGAAGACACAGAAAGAGAAACTAGAAGATTCTGTTAAAACAGCTAAGAGTAATTTGGATGATGTTAAAAAAGTTTCAGATGAAAAGAAGGCTGATGCAGATGCTGCTAAAAAAGAATTAGAAGATGCGAGTGCTGCACAAGACAAACAATATGCTGTTGTAGAAAATCAATATGACAAAGCATATGGTAGTGTGAATGAAGATTATCAAACCTTATTGTCGAAGGCTTCTGATTTAGAAAAGGAAATTGCTTCTAAGCAAGCTGAATTGGATCAATATACAAAGAATGAGGAGAGTGCTGCAGAGAATTTAGAAGAGGCTAAAAAAGATTTGGCAGACAAACAGGCTAAGCTTGATGAAGTAAATAAAGAATTGGCTAAGTATGATAAGACTACTATTGATGCAGATTTAAAGACTGCAGAAACAGAACAAGAAAAAGCTCAGACTGCTTATAGTTCTGCAAAAAAAGCAAATGAGGATGCTGCTTCTGCATTGACTATGGCAAATGGGGACTTAAGCGCGAAAAAGGAAGCATTGAATACTGCACAAAAGGCATATGGTGATGCAGCAGCTGATGTAAATGCTAAACAAGAAGCGGTTAAGGCTGCACAAACTAATGTAGATTCTTTTACGGGTAGTGATGCTTTAACAAATGCTCAGAATGAATTGAATCAGGCAAATACTGAATTGACAGATGCACAAAATGCAGCTGCAAATGCACAAACAGCTCTTGATAATGCAACAAAGGAATTGAGTGCGGCTGAAGCAATGCAACAGACAGCTCAAAAAGAGTTTGATAAGAGTGTTATAAGTTTAGATGAAGCTGAAAAAGCATTAGAAGAAGCTACAACAAAACAATCTGATGCACAAAAGGCTTATGAAACAGCAGATAAAAATGCTAAGGATAATCAAAGTATTGTTGATAAATTAACTCAAAAACAAACGGAGTGTCAAACTGCAGTAAATAAAGCTCAAACAGCATTAACTGAAGCTCAAAAAGCTTTTGATTCAAATAAGAGTGAAAAGGAAGTTGCTCAGGAAAAACTAAATACATTTATTAATGATAATAAGAGTACAATTGATCAAATTAATAAAGGTACTCAAGGATTCTTTGAATATGTAAGTGCAGATCTAGGTAAATTAACTTCACAAGCGTTTGATAAGAATAACGCTACATATTCGAAGATTGCAGCTTACGTTAAATTGGGTCAGGAAGGCGATGCGACTAGTATAGAAAATATGAAAACTGTTATTCCTTGGCTTAAGAAAACAAATGATTTACGTGCGAAACATAATTTAAATGCGTTGAATGTAAGTTTGTGGGAAATGGCATTAGCACAGGCAAATTCTGATTGGGCACAAGAGAACATAAAGCATTCAGGAATATATGATTCCGGAGAAAATTTATCATGGGGTTATCAAGATCCTTTTGATGGTTGGTATGATGAAGAAAAGGCTATATATGACACATTTGATGATTCATTAAAGCAATTATCAGCTAATGACTTATCTAAAAAATATCCTGATAAATATAATCAGGTAGGACATTATTTGAATATTGTACACCCAAACTTCACTAGTTTTGGTATGGGTCATTCTTCCATAGGGGATTATGGAAAAAATGATTCTCAAGATTTCTTGTTTAGGCAAATTCATTCAAGCGATGTCATTATGACTGTGGATGAGTTTGAAAAGAAATTAACTGAGTATGAGAATAAAATTACTCTTGTTAATAAGGAGTATAAAGCTAAGAAGGATGCTGTAGCGAATGCTTCAGATGCAAAAGATAATTCTGCAGTTTTAAAAGCACAAAAAGCTTTAGATGATGCAAATGTTCAGTTAGATTCGGTTAAAAAACAGTTGGAAGCTCCTACTGCAAAACAAAAGGAGTTAAATGCAACAGTAGCTGAAGCAAACAATGCTCTTGTTGCTGCAAATACAGAAGTGGCAGATAAGAAAAAGGACAAGACAAATGCCGAGACAGAAAAGATTCAAAAAGCGAGTGAATTAGATACGGCAAAATCAAATGTTGCATCTAAGAAAAAGGTAAAAGAACTAGCGGAAACAAATAAGGCTACTACAGATAAAGTGGTTGATGATAAACAATCTCAAGTTGATCAGTTAAATAGCAAAATCAATAATTGGAATGCAAGTAAGGCTGAAGCTGAAAAGCAATTAGCGGATGCGAATATTGCGTTGGATGAAGCTGAAAGTAAATTGAATGGTGCTACAGATAAATTAACTCCAGTAAAGAAAGCGTATGGTGATGCTGTTGATGTACAAGCTAAAGCTGAATCCGATTCTGTGGCTGCTAATAGTGCATTTGTTTCTGCAGATACATTGCTTCAAGAAAAAAATAGTTCTTTAGCTAAGGCTAGAAAGCATTAGCCAATTACAATGGTGCTACAAAAGCAGTAAAGGATGCTTCTGAAGCAGTAGATACGCAATCCGCTTTAATTAATAAGTATACTAAGGATGCAGAAGATGCGAGTGCGGCTATTAAAGAAACTACAAAGAGGATTAGTTTGTTAGTTGATTCCAAAGATGAATTAGATTCTAAAGTAGAAGCTAAGAAGAAAGTCTTGGATGTCATTGATGATGTAAAGGCGAATGGTTCTAGAGCAAATACTTCAAGTGTTACAGATGAAGAATTATTAGGCTACTTAGATGAACTTCACATTAAGTTTGCGAATGCAAATGTAAAATATATGACTTTGCTTTCTGTATATGAAGAGGCTAAAAAGGATGAGGCTCAGGCTCAAACTGTTTATGATGAGGCTATGAAAGCTCTTGATACATATATTCAGGAAACATCAAAGCATGCAGTTAAAACAGAGAACAACACAAATAAAAATAATGGTGTGTCAACAAATAAGAATGGTAATACATTTGGAGCTAAGAAAACTAATTCTACAAATACCGGTGTAGAAACTGGTCTAGGAGTAGATGTAGCCATGATGTGTGTAGCTACTTTGGGTATTGTTGAGGCTAAGCGTAGAAGTAAAAAACAATAGTTTGTTTGAAGGTAGGATTTGAAATCTTGCCTTCTTTTTTTGTTGGAAATATAACTATAAATAGTTATGAATTGTTAATTGGGTTTGTGTTCATATGATGATTTCTGGTTAGTTTTTTGTGAAAACGCTTTAAATATGGTTGATTGAATTGTTTCATGGTTATAAAATGAGTTTGTATGTAGGAGGGTAAGAGAGATGAATAAACTAACGAAACAGTTACTTTCATTAGGGTTGAGTGTAGTAACTGTAGCTGGTATGGTTTCACCAGTGTTTGCCGAAGGTGTTGATGAGACACAGGGTACAGGAGATTCACCTGTTGTAGAAAAGGAAACAGAAAGGGAATATGCACTACAAATCTATAAGCATAATGTAGATGGTACTGAAATAGTTGAAAATACTACTTTTACTGTTGCAACATCTGCTGAATATACAGAGATTTATAGATATGTCGCAAAAGAATATTTACCTGATGGTTATAGTTTGCCTGCACCAGCGGTTGCAGCTGTAACGGAAGTGGATGAAAATACATATCGTTTTGATGTATATGAAAAACAGAGTGCAGAAGATGAAATGATAGATGTTACTGTAGAATTCTATTTATATAAATCTGAAGACAAAAAGGTGGTTGCAACTACAACTCTTTCTGTAAACAAAAACTTATATAATGATGAGATTGGACAGATTATTTACAAGAATCCACCTAAAGGATATGAGGTAGTATGGGCTGGTGGTGCTGGACCAATCGTTGGCGTTGATGAAAATGGTGTCTATCATGCGGCTGTACGTAAATTGTCTGAAGACAATAACAAGCCAGAAACCAAGCCTGAAGATAATATGAAAACGTATACGTTGATTATTAATAAAGATGGTGTTGAAGAACAAAAAACAGTACAAATAGAGAATAATAACTCATACGACATTTCTTACTATATTTTAGCTAATTTCATTCCTGAAGGATATAGAGCTGAAATCAAAGATGTTGAATATGTTAAAGACAATACTTTTAGAGTGAATGTTGTAAAGAAGGATAAAAATCCAGAATTAAAGACATGGAAATTAAATATTATCAAGAGAACTTGGGATAATGTTATGGGATCTTTCCCAAGCATGTATGATGGTGTTAAAGTAGAAACGAAAGAATTTACTTATGATTCAAAGGCTGGAGTTGCAGAAATCGCAAATTATATTGAAAAGACTTTTGCTCCTAAAGATTATGTAGTAGACAATGCATATAATGGAGAATGCAAAATTTTTGATATTCATCAGGTTAATGATTCTACATTTAATATGTTAACTACTAAAAATGATAAAATGCCTACATATCCATCTAATTTCTGTGTAGTAGAATTTGTGGATGCAGATACAAAAGAGCTTTTGCCTTATAGTGGAGTTATGGCTTTGAAATCGCAAAAAACATCTTTAGAAAAGTCTGATATTGAATATGTTCCAATTGGATACAAATTGGTTGGGAATTCATTTAAAATTGTAGATAATGGGACAAGGAAAGCAACTATTACAGTTAAAAAGGGTAATGAAGATAGTAAGTTAGACCTTGTATTTTTTGTGAATAGTAATGGAGCACTTTCTAAGTTTAAAACAGTTACTATTGTTGCAGATCAATATGATGCGAATAAAGATGGAGTGGTTGCACTAGATGAACTTGCATCAGCAATTCCAGATGGATATGTAATTGATGAAGATATGCAGATTGAATCAGCACCAGCTGTTTCTTATATGGATGGATTCGATAAAAAACATATTAATTGTTCTATCGAAATTTGTTTAAATAAAGTTTCTTCAGTAAATCAAACTGAAAGTTCAAAGGACATTGCGAGTATCACGGATTCTAAGGCTAATAAAGTTTTAACTAATAGTTTAAATACAGATCAAAAAAAAGAAATTTGATGCTGCAGTTAAAGAGGGTAAAGAAGTAGAATTCAAACCAGTTGTTAAGAACGAAGTAAAAGAATCAGATAAAAAAGCGCTATTAGCATATGCAGATAAAAATGATACTGAAGTTGTGAATGCATTTGATATTGAAATTGAATTGGTAATTGATGATAAGAATGAGGGCTTAATTTCTGAAACAAATGAGAAATTAACATTTAAAGTAGCTATTCCAGAAAACTTAAAGAAGGATGGTCGTAAGTTCTATGTATTGCGTTTGCACGATGGAAAGATTGATAAGCTTCCAGTAAATGAAGATGGAACATTTGAAACAGATAAGTTCTCTTCATATATGTTGGTTTATGAAGATGTAAAGGCAACAACTCCAGAAACAAAGCCTGAGGTAAAACCTGGAACTAACACAGAAACTAATCCAGCAATAAAGCCTGAAACAAAACCAGCTGTTAAACCAAGTACTGGATCAACTACAAATACAACAGATACAAAGAAGGATAACACAGTTAAGAAAGATGTTAAGAAGAATAAGAAGGTAAATACAAGTACAAAGACTTCTAGTACATTGTTTACTGGACTATTGGGTGTTTCTATTGTAGGATTAGGTGCAGTAGAAGTAATGCGTAGAAGAAATAAATAGTTTGATTAGAAGGTAAGTTGAGCTTGCCTTCTTTTTTTATGTTGAAAAAGATAACCAATTGTTAATTGAGTTTGTATTCATATGATGATTTATGGTGTGTTTTTCATGAAAACGCTTTAATTTTAGTTGATGAAAACTTTTTGTGGTTATAAAATCAAGATATATTAGGAGGGTAAGAGAGATGAATAAACTAACGAAACAGTTACTATCATTAGGGTTGAGTGCAGTAACTGTAGCTGGTATGGTTTCACCAGTATTAGCAGATGATGAAGTGAATACAACTGAACCAGAAACAACTGAAGTGGCAAATCAACCAGTAGAGAATGGATCTGGTAGTGAGCTTGCAACTAAGTCAATTACGTTACAAATTACTAAGGATGGTAAAACATCATCAACCACTTTTGATGTTGATGTAAATGCTACAGATGATTATGTTACTAGTTATATTGTGGCAAATTGTGTTCCAGAAGGATACATGATTGATGGTAAGGGTGCTGCTAGTAGCCTATGTAAAGTTTCTGATACAGAATGGCAAATGGTTTTGGTAAAAAAGGAAGAGCAGAAACCAGAAGAAGCGTTGCAAACTTTTAAAATAAAAGTAGTATTTTCAGATAAGACGCAAAAAGATTATGAAGATACATTTGAATCTACTCGTAATGACGCATTCTTTTATATCATAGAGAATTTTATACCAGAAGGATATAAATATGTTGATACCAATGGAATAGATTATAATGAAGCTGCAAATACGTATACTTTAACTCTTTATAAAGTAAAATCTATTAAATTGGATTCTTATCTTGATGGAGTAAAGAATACATATATATCTGAAGTAGAAGTTCCGTACGATTATACTGACAAAGAAATTAAGAATTATATTGAAGAAAGATATTCTACTGGTAAAATTGAATCGATTACGAAGGTAGATGATAATGCGTGGGTTATCAAATGTGTTACTGTTAAAGATGAAGCCGAAGATTACACTGTATATATTAATAAAGATGGTGTAGAAACTAGTCAAAAAATTCATGTATCTAAGGATGATCAGTATATGTATGGTGGTATGTATCAGTATTTAAAAATTAATTGTGTTCCTGATGGGTATCATGTAGATTATAAAAAAGGGGCTAGTACTTATAAGGGTATTGTTGGTGTTGGATCCGATTCGTATCGTATTTATCTTGCAAAGAATAATGATAAACCAGTAATGAAAAAATTTACGGTTAAAATTTTAAAAACTACAATGATGGGTGAGGATTATTTTAATAATTCTGAAGTAGAGTATCATACATTTGAATACGATAGTAAAGATACTACAGGAATTGAGGATTATGTTATTAAAAAATTCAGTCCAAAAGGTTACGTTATTAGTAGTGGACCAGTAGCTTTTGATGTATATCAAATTGATGATTTGACTTATGGTGCAATAGCATGTAAAATGCCTGAAAAACAGGTGGATATACCAGAAATAACTACTTATGAATTACATTATATTGATAGTGCTACGAATAAAGAGGTTTATTCAAGTACTTATTCAAATTCAAAGCTTGGAGGTAAATTAGATAGTATTAAAGCGTCTGATATAACAAACCTTCCTGTTGGTTATGTGTTTGATGGAAATTCATTTGAGGTAAGTAATATACAGGATGATGGTTCATATTTAGTAAATGTATATGTTAAAAAAGGAGAATTTAAAACTCCGACTACAATTAATTTCTATAGAAGTGATAATGGAAAACTAATTCAAATTAAATCTGTAAATACATATGCTCAAGATTTAGATTTGGATAAAGATGGTATAGTCAGCACAGATGAGTTAGAATCTTTATGTCCTAGTGGATATAAGAGATCTGGTTTGTCATTTAGTGATGAGCAAATTCATTATACTTTCGCTAATGATTCAGTATATACAAATTATGTTCTCGGTATTTACTTAGAGGAACTTTCTACAGTAGCTACACCTTCTAGTTCTAAAGATGCTGCTTCTATTTCAGGTGTGAATTCAAATGAAGTTTTAGTGAATAGCTTAACTAAGGAACAAAAGAAGAAATATGATGCTGCAGTTAAAGAAGGTAAAAAGATTGAATTTAAGCCTGTTGTGAAAAATGAAGTGAATGGATCTGATAAAAAATTGTTGTTGGCATATGCTGATAAAGCGGATGCTAAAGTAGTAAATGCATTTGATATTGAAATTGAATTAGTAATTGACGATAAGAATGAGGGCTTAATTTCTGAAACAAATGAGAAATTAACATTTAAAGTAGCTATTCCAGAAAACTTAAAGAAGGATGGTCGTAAGTTCTATGTATTGCGTTTGCACGATGGAAAGATTGATA
>ENA-OQAN01000470-OQAN01000470.1-human-gut-metagenome-genome-assembly--contig:-NODE-470-length-21564-cov-1.761207_pt1 | contig 21564 bp, 30 predicted proteins | sample MGYA00242735_ERZ504527 | MGnify/ENA primary metagenome ERZ504527 (study PRJEB26092, sample SAMD00036230) | human gut metagenome | host: Homo sapiens | study: EMG produced TPA metagenomics assembly of... | reverse complement strand
ACCAAAGCCTCAGAAAAACATTGTATTTATCCCGATTACTCAGATTGAAGATATTTTCGCCGCAACTCCTTCCTATCTGGAAAATCTACGCCTCAGGGAAGGCGGAGATTCCAACATATTCCAATCCGGAAAATATTATGCTGCTGGATAAAAAATAATGTTACCAGGAATTATATTGACGAATATATGTCCCTCCACCAGATTACAGTCAATAACTATCTGGAAGTAACAACTATGGATCTTCTGATCCAGTTTGCGGAAATTGGTCTTGGGATTGCATGTGTGATCCGTGATTTGTAAAAAAAGAGCTGGAAGAAGGAACTCTGGTGGAAGTACCGGTAGGATTTTCTTTTCCGCTGCGTGAGATCGGGTTTGTATGCAGACAGAAAGATGCTGATTCGGCTTTGATCGCGCCATTTTTTGATGATGAAACAGAGCATCCGGATAAATAAAGGAATGTAAAAAAAATTCCCATCTGATCATTGCGACCAGATGGGAATTTTAAATTTCAAAAAAAGTTTCCTACCACTGTATTACGTGTGTGACTTTTTTGACTCAAACTTTCGCTGCGCTTCGTTCGAGTAGCGCAAAATTTATTGCACCTGCAATAAATTTTGCTTAGTTTATTAATAAGCTTATCCTCGCCGTTCCAGCTGTAGAGTTTACGGATCTCCTCGCCGACTTTCTCAGACTGATGCTCAGAAGCTAATTTTCTCATAGCCTTGAAGTGTACCTGTGCACCTGCATCGGACATGTCGAGTAAGAACTCTTTTGCGAATGTACCATCCTGGATATCGGAAAGAACTTTCTTCATTGCTTTCTTTGTATCCTCTGTGATGATCTTCGGTCCTGTGATGTAATCGCCATACTCAGCTGTATTGGAGATAGAATATCTCATTCCGGAGAATCCCGACTGATAGATCAGGTCTACGATCAGTTTCATCTCATGGATGCACTCGAAGTATGCGTTTCTTGGGTCATAACCAGCTTCAACAAGTGTTTCGAAACCAGCCTGCATAAGTGCGCAAACACCACCGCAAAGTACAGCCTGCTCACCGAAGAGGTCTGTCTCTGTCTCTGTACGGAATGTTGTCTCAAGAACACCAGCTCTTGCTCCGCCGATTCCAAGTGCATATGCAAGTGCGATATCCTGAGCTTTACCTGTAGCATCCTGCTCTACAGCGATCAGACAAGGAACACCTTTACCAGCCTGATACTCGCTTCTTACTGTGTGTCCAGGTCCTTTCGGAGCGATCATTGTAACATCAACATATGCTGGTGGTTTGATGCATCCGAAATGAATGTTGAAGCCATGAGCGAACATAAGCATGTTGCCTTCCTCAAGGTTCGGCTCGATATCGTTCTTGTAAAGTGCAGCCTGTTTCTCATCGTTGATCAGGATCATGATGATATCTGCTTTCTTAGCTGCTTCAGCAGATGTATATACCTCGAAGCCCTGCTCCTCAGCTTTTTTCCAGGATTTGCTTCCTTTGTAAAGACCGATGATTACATTACATCCGGACTCTTTAAGGTTCAGTGCATGTGCATGTCCCTGGCTTCCGTATCCAATAATCGCAATTGTCTTACCATCTAATAATCCGAGATTACAGTCTTCCTGGTAAAAAATCTTATTTGCCATTTTACTTTCCTCCTCTGATGTTTAGAACATCTTCTTCATAAAAATTATTTATCGTTAAGAGAGTAGCTGCTCTCCTAGCAAACATATGTAAAAAAATTTACAGGTAACGGACATCGTCACTGCCTCGTGACAGACCTGTGATTCCCGTTCTTGCAAGCTCAAGGATCTCATAGTCAGCCATCAGCTCCACAAACGCCTGCAGCTTGTTCTGGCTTCCGGTCATCTCCATAATAAGAGAATCCTTACTTACATCCACCACCTTGGCACGGAAGATATCTGCAACAGAAAGAGCTCCCTGTCTCTGTTCCGGCTTCACAGCAACCTTGACGAGCATCAGCTCACGGGCAACGCTGTCGTCCTGTTCAAGGACCTTAACATCCCGTACATCTTCCTGCTTCGCCAGCTGCTTAGTGATCTGCTGGAGCATCTGATCATCACCCTCACATACAACTGTCATACGGGAATATCTCTGATCTGCAGTCACTCCTGCGGTAATGCTGTCAATATTATATCCACGGCGGCTGAAAAGACCAGCCACACGGCTAAGGACTCCGGAGGTATTATCCACAAGGATGGATAGTATTCTCTTTTCCATAATACACCTGCTTTCAACACTTTTATGTATAGAAAACCGACTTCGTCAGTTAACGCTTTAATCTAATAAACCCTTGCTTTCTTACCATTATAACAACTTCGAAAATTTTGTCAATCAAAATTTCCTGCAAAATTCCTTCAGGATGATAAGAAATGTTTTTATCCTCAGATCAGATATTTTTTCTTAAGCTCCTCGGATGCCTTTGGTGTCAGATAGAGTTTTTTCCGAAGGAATCTTTCAATTCCTCCGTTTTCTTTTTCGATGACATCAAAAACTGTATTGATATAAGACTCCTTCACCTGATAGAAGGCTTTCAGATCTGCAAGCTTCCGGCTGTTTTCCGGCCGGTCTGCCCGGTAAAGCCTGCACATATATTTCAGTTCATCTTCCAGACATGAATTCGACCGCATATAATCCCTTCGTATCGTTTCCTTAGGTACACCCAAAGCAAAGAGCAAAAGTGCTGTTCCGACTCCTGTCCGGTCTTCTCCTGTGGCACTGTGAAAAACAACAGCTCCATTCTTTACATGAAGCAGGACATCTAGAAAACGTGCATACTGCTTCAGAGAATACTCATCCGTAACGAAATTCCGGTACCAGTCCTGCATATACCGGTCTACATCACCATAGCAGGACATCACATGTTCAAAAAAGCTGTTTCCGCTGCTGTCCTCATCCCGGATTGGAATGTGAATAATACTCCACTCCTGCCATGATATCATCCGGTTTTTTCTTTACTTCTGCAGCTGACCGGAAATCAATCACTGTTTTTACATTATATTCTTCTGAAAGGATCCGGTTGTCTGCAGCAGAAGCATGATAGATTTCTCCGCTGCGCAAAAGCTTTCTGGGAAGAATATGCGAACCGTCTACTGTCATCAATGCACCCAGATCTCTTGTATTCGGAAGATTCTGAAGCGGAAGCCTGATTTCCTTTTGGAAAACCAACCGCAAAGATCCGGATTCAATACTTTAAGAAGCTGAAGGCAATCCTGTACCTCCTGCTCTGTCATATCAAATTTATAACGCTTCTGACGTCTGGTTATGATCACCAGATAATTGATGATCAGCTGCTTTTCACCGGTTTTATCGGTTCCCTCACGGCGCATGTACGACCAGAGAATATCTTTACACGGAAGACTGTTGAGCATCATATGTCTGGTAAACACAAAAAAGCCATCTTCGATCCGTATTTTTCCGTATCTCATTTTCTTTCCTTTCTCCTTCTCAACCCCTGTGCTGCTTTCTTCGCAACACTTTTTATCATACCAGAAATCTCCAGTCCCGTATACCTCGTTTGACAATTTTCGTGGTTTGGATATAATAAACAGAGAAATTTTACCACAGGGAGGCTTTCTTTTATGGACAATCTTATTTTCTGTCTGAATGTTACCGTGCCCATCTTTCTTACACTGCTCCTGGGATATTTTTTCCGGAGGATCGGACTGTTTGATGAAACATTTGTCAATCGTATGAACAAATTTGTATTTGTCATCCCCCTGCCTGTGCTTCTGTTTCAGGACATCGCTAAAATCGATATCTATGAGGCCTGGGATCCCAAGATGGTTCTTTTCTGTTTTGCGATCACATCGCTCAGTATTATGATCTCCGTGCTCCTGTCCCGTTTTCTCCACCCTTCCGATATCCAGGGCGAATTTATCCAGGCATCCTACCGCAGCAGCGCAGCGATCCTTGGTATCGCCATTATCCAGAACCTTTACGGAAATGCAGGTATGGCACCACTGATGATCATTGCCAGCGTCCCTCTTTACAATGTAATGGCTGTTGTAGTTCTCTCTGTCTTTAAACCAGGTCAGGGAAAAATAGATGGTACCGTTCTGAAGCGCACTTTAAAGGGAATTGTCACCAATCCCATCATTCTCGGCATTGCAGCCGGTACACTCTGGTCCCTTCTTCGTCTTCCATTTCCGAAGATTCTGGACTCTACGGCAGGCAATCTTGCAAAAACCGCCACTCCTCTTGGCCTCATGGCTATGGGCGGATCTCTGCACTTCGAAAAGCCTTTTCCCGGCTGAAAGCAACTGTTGCCTGTACATTTATGAAACTTGTCGGTTATGAAGCACTTTTTCTTCCTCTTGCCATCCGTTGCGGTTTTACAAAGGACAAGCTGGTTTCCATCATTATCATGCTAGGGTCTGCCAGCACCGTTACCTGCTTTGTCATGGCAAAAAACATGGGACATGAGGGCTCTTTTTCTTCGGGAGTCGTGCTTCTTACCACATTATTCAGTGCCTTTACCCTGACACTCTGGCTGTTTATCTGCAAAGGTCTGGGACTGATCTGATATTGCAGCTTCTGCATATTATCTACCCGGAAAAATCTATAACATAAAATGCTGTAAGAACTATGATTTCTGGTTCTTACAGCATTTTTTTATAAAGCATATTCACATAAAGCTATCATTTCTGATGTGGATGTTTCTGTTCTTACAATCTCATAGCCTACAAAACAAACGAAGCATTCTCTCAGATCAGCTTCAGATATTTCAAGCCATCCCGAATGCCGTAGTGGAACATATCAGACGTAACATAATCTGCCAGTTCTTTGATCTTCGGAGAAGCATTTCCCATGGCAACCTTTGTTGCAGCGTATTCAAACATGGCAAGATCATTGTTGCTGTCTCCAAAAACAACGGTATTCTCCCACGGAATATCAAACAGGCGGATCACAGCTGCGATCCCAACAGCCTTGTTAAAGCCCTTTGGCACCAGTTCAATGGTATTTCCCACAAACGAACTGCTGCTTCATGGCGGATGATATCATAGTATTCTGATAAAATGGATAACGCTGCCTCCGCATCACATCCCTCCGTCATTTTTGCACTGATCTTATTGATCCGCATACAATCCTCATTTCCACGGATAGGCCTCCATTTATCGCCCAGGGATTCTGTGATCAGACTGGCATACCAGTTCACTTCATCGGTATACTCCTCTTTGTCATAATACATAAAATCCGCGCCTTCCATTACCGGGATCAGTCCGTATTTTCTGAGAACCTCCACAGAAAGCTTTGCAACCTCCGGCGTCATCTCTTTATTAAAAAGTCTCTTCCCGTCCTTCTCAATGGTGGATCCGCAGGCACTGATCATTCCCGTAAAAGGGATCTGCTCCAGATACCAGGATACAAACGCACGACTTCTTCCTGTGCAGAGCCACGCTTCATGTCCGTTATCTACCAGCGCACGGATGGCTTCTATGGCACTGTCCGGCACTCCTTTTTTCATATCACAGACTGTTCCGTCCGCATCAAAAAATACTGCTTTTCTGCTCATTTCCTGTCCTCCGATATCACCTGTAAAATACCTTTGCCGCACGGATCAGGCTTTCCGTATCTTTCACTCCAGCTGTTTCATAAGCGGAATGCATCGCCAGCTGCGGCAAACCGATATCGACCGTATTTATGGCTGCCTGGGTATTGGAAATATTCCAGAGTGAACCACCGGCAATATCAGAACGGTTCACAAATGTCTGATATGGCACATCTGCCTCTCTGCAGAGTTCCTTAAAGATTGCTGTGGAAATCCCATCGGTACAATATTTCTGATTGGCATTATATTTGATCACAATTCCACCATTCATCACCGGACGGTTTACAGGATCTGCCTTGTCTGTATAATTCGGATGTAATGCATGTGCATTGTCCACAGAAATCATAAAGCTCTCCGCAAGGGCCATCAGATAACTTTCCTGATCTCCGCCAAGGGCCAGATTGATACGAAACAGTACATCTTTAAGAAATGTGGATGCAGCTCCCTGCCTGGTAGTGCTTCCCACTTCTTCATTATCCAGTACACAGTGGACTGCAATGCCCTTCTTCTTATCTGCCTGAAGAAAGCCTTCCATTGAAGCGAAAGCACACTGAAGATCATCTAATCTTGGACTGGAAACAAATTCATTCCTGGATCCCCAGATCGTTCCGGGCATCCGGTTATAGAGAAACAGATCATGGCCCAGGATATCCTCCGGACGGATCTCTGCCTCTTCTGCCAGCATCCGCATGAAGTTTCCTTTTTCGCCACTGCCACTGTACAATGGAAGCATATCCTTCTGGACATTATAATGATAGCCTCCGTTAATATCTCGGTTCATATGGATCGCAAGGCTCGGATCATGACCAGATCTCTATCAATATCTACAAGCTTTTCCAGAATTTTTCCGTTTTTGTGGACGATCATGCGACTGCCACAGAAAGGGGACGGTCAAACCAGGTAGAAAGGATCATTCCTCCGTACCGCTCCACATTCAGCTTCACATAAGCTCCGTTTACAGACATCTCCGGATTTTCTTTTATTTTAAAAGACGGGGAGTCACTGTGACTTGCAATGATATGATATCTCCTGCAGTCATTGACAGGAATGGAAAATCCGATGATCGCGGAATGATTTCTCATGACAAAATATTTTCCGCCCTTTTCCAGCTCCCAGCGCTCCTCTTCCTTCAATTCTGTAAAGCCTTCCTCCAAAAAACGTCTTCTTGTTTCCTCTGCCGCCTGAAAGGCTGTAGGACTTTTACTGATAAATTCCAGCAGTTTTTTCTGTTGTTTCTTCGTACATAATCTTCTCCTCTGTCGGCCCGGTAATATCCAGGCTGTTATGCTATTACCCATTATACGGCAAAACTTTTTTCAGGGCAATATCTCAGATTTCTGCACTCTTTCGTACCCACATATGCTGCACAAGCTTATCCCCAAGCTTATTTGCGAGCATAGTATAAATTGAACTAAATACATTGGCTCCAATACGGAGCAGCACTGCTGCCGGCATTCCAAACAGTCCTGATGCAATGGACAGTGCTCCAAATGTATTAAATGCAGTCTGCCACGCATAACCTGCGGAATATCCCACACCGATTCCTCCGATCATTCCAATATAGGGATACATAGATTCCGGAAGTATCAGATAAAGCACTGCAAACAGAATACAGCCAACGATGTTGAACATAGCTCTTTTTCCGGCTCTTCCCCTGCAATCCGCGGTAAACGGCAGACACACGGACATACAGGCAATTCCGGCCCACATTGCTCTTGGGAGTCCCAGAAGAGACATGATCAGCATAGCGCTGGAAACGATCAGCGTCAGTCTTAAATACCACCTGCCTCTTGCGGAATGCAGATCAAATTCCCGGAACAGGTCCAGAAACGTCCTGCGATACGGGCGGTTTTTCTGATTCTTATAAAAAACTACCATGCAGAGAACCATTCCGGCCAAAAGCCCCTCTACACGAAGCAGATACGCCTTTCCGGTTACGTCATATCCCATCAGAAGCAGATATCCGAGAACAAATGTGGAATGGTTATACATAATTACATTATGGCATCCCAGGATCATCAGTAACAGGATGCTTATCGCATTAACAAAAAATGCCGGTACCGGTGAAACCATATTGGATAATCTCGGTCCTGCGATCAGAATACAGAAAATCCCGGCAATGGACAACAATCCGTGGGACGTCCGGATTCCGAAATCCGCCTGTCTTAAAACCAGCACTGCCAGTAGTACGGTTACTCCTACAACACTGTTGTCATTGCGGTTATCTTACTGTACAATGTCACAACCGCCACACAAAATGCCATGACAAGATACACTTTAAAATTATAGATCAGAATATGCCTTCTTTTCTCCTTTTTGTCTGTGGTATTTCTGATCAGCTGTTTTGATCCGGTTGAGCTTAACTGCAGTTCCTGATAAAATGTCATTTTCATCACTCCTTTTGTAAAGCAGACATTCTCATTTCGCTTTTTTCACATGCTCATAAACGCAATCTCTTTACAATTTACGTTCAAAGATACAAACAGCCATTATACTTGGTTTATTCTAAAACGTCAAATATTTTTTCTGAAATCATGTTCACGCATTACACCTCAGCCCCGATCAGATCACTCCGAAAATGGCCAAGAACATTTTTATTATTTTTATATTTACTGCAGCTCCGCTATCCTGGTCACTGCTACATAAATGTCCTGTATCTTATACCAGGTTGGATAATCCACCACTCCGGATGCAGGAAGCCCGAATATATTCTGGAATTTTTTTACAGATGCAGCGGTAGCCGGACCATAAATACCATCCACAGTCACTGACGGATGGCAGGATAGCTTTTGCTATGGCATTAAGCTGTTCCTGGATCTGCTGTACCTTTTCTCCGGTAACACCGATAGTCAGGTCATATCCCGGCCAGGATGCGGGAATCCCGGAAACTGCTTCCGCCACATTGATATACATATCGTTTCCATAGAAGCTCCGCAGGATCTCAATGGCGGAATATCCCTGATCTCCCAGAGCTTTGCTTCCCCACTGGGTCATCCATCCCCGATTCCTGCACTGCACCTGGCGTCCGTCACAGTACTGGGTCAGGATCGGCTGACGTACATCCGGTCTGGAAAGGTAGTTTTCAAAAAGTTCATCCACGATCCGGTCGATACTCTCAAAAATATTCCTGCCATGGATCCATTTGTGTCGTATGCTGTGGAGGATGTAATGGTGAAATCATAACCCTTATTTCGGTACCACTCTGTATAAACTCTGTTCAGAGTAAACGACATGATTGCCAGAACATTGGCACGTATCGTGTCCTCCGGCCAAGTTGCGTAGATCTCACTGCTGGCCACGTTTTTTGATATAATCCTTATATCTTACATAATAATCCTGTGCAGAGGTATCCCCTATTGGCCGTCGTGGACTACGATATACTCCGGGATCACCACTTTGTTTAATACGATCTCTCCGGTTTCATTTATCGGCTTGATCTCTGCTTCCGGATTTTGGGGAGGATATTCCCCAAAAAGCGTATGGGGTCCGATGACGATCCGCTGATAGTCCTCTCCACTACCCTGCTGTCTGCTAAGGGATGCTCCCTGCCTGGCAATGGAATGGGGAAGAACTTCTGTCCCGGCAACTTCTTTTGGTGTAAAACCCTCTGCACTGATCCGAACTGTATATTCTGCATAAGGCTGCTGCTCCACCGGTTTCATGCTGTATTCCAGTGGAGGAGCTGCCAGCTCCAGCATGGGCGTTTTTCCGGAGGAATCCGTACGGATTTCTTCGATCACATTATCCGGGACTCCTGTGTACGAGATCCGCACTGTAGCATTTTCCACAGGACGGTTACTGGCACTGTCCAGCACCGTCACCTGCAGCTGTCCCTGATCCGGCATATCCTGCTGCATGGAAATATAAGAATGATTTTTCATAAACAGAGGCTCCTTTTTGTGCCTGAAAGCACACTGGTTCTCTGCTAGTATATGTTTGCATAAAAAAAATGTCTCTTACCTGATATTACAAATAAGAGACACCTTTTTCAGTTACAGATTATAAATTTTTTCCACCTCTTCAAAGTTCTCTGACTTCTAGCGTTCCCGCAATTTCCAAGAGCTGTTCTTCATTGACAAAATTGCTGATACAGCCCATTCCCTGAACACACGCACTTCCTGTTACATTTCCAAACTTAATGCACTGTTCAATTGGATAATGATGATAAAGTCCATAAATAAAGCCACTCATAAATGCATCTCCTGCTCCTGTTGCATCAATAGCTTTTACATTTTGTACAGAAGATATGATTTTTATTCCATCCTTATTTTTAAGCAGGCACCCTTCCTTGTCCATTTTGATCGTCACGTCAGAAAAAAATTCCGACAGAATGTCAGCAGCCTCTTCCACACTGGACGTTCCTGTAATCTTCATGGCCTCTTTCTGGTTGGGAATATAATAATCTGCAATTTCCAGATAATCCTTGTATTTTTCCAATGTCAGATCATCTTCCCATCCCGTATCAAAAATCTGGATACAACCATCTTTTTTCAGTCTTTTATACACATCTAAAAATCCAACATGCATATCTACCACATATGCACCTTTCAGATTTTCATAAACTTCATCCATAACAGCATCATTAAGATCCATTCCGTCTGTATATGAAATAAAACTTCTGTCACCACAATATAGCAAGGTGGAAGACAGCACCACCGGCATCTTGTTTCCTTTATAAAGATTCACAGTTTTTACCGGATAGCTATTCAGTGTTTTTTTCACAAATTCCGAAAAAAGATCATGCCCTGCAAAAGTAATAATTCTGGACTCAACTCCAAGCCTTGAAAGATTGATCATGGTAGCCGGAATCCCACCACCAAACTGCATGGAAAATCCTCTGGCGAAAATCTCCTCTCCCTTATCAGGCAGTCTATCAAGACCAGAATAGATCAGATCAATATTGGAATAGCCTACGCCACCTACAAAACTCATATCAGTTCCATTCCTCCATATAGTCTTTATTTGTGGCTAAATATGTTTCCACCAGTTTCTTGGCCAGTGAGTAGGAATTGACAAGAGGATGCACCATAAGGCAGTCAATTGCTTTACTAATGCTTCTTGTACGGATTGCTTCAGAAGCCAGCCTTTCGTAAATCTTCACCCTGCGAATAAGTTCCATCTGCAATTCCCCGGGATTTGGGACTTTATGCGGAATCATCTCACCATCTTTAAGATCACATGTAACTTCCACAATGTCTGTATTAAGGAGTCCCGGAATTGCTCCGTTATTCGGTACACAAAGGATCATCTCACTGTCTTTTCCACTTAATTTGGAACGGATATATTTCAGGGCAACACCTGCATAGCCTCCATCATCCTTTGCATAAACATCAAAATGATAGGGTTCTTTTGCTCTGGATACGCCGGTCTCATTTGCCATATAGCATCTTCACGTTTGCCATACCACTTATCATAAACCTTCAGGCAGTTTTCAAAATCATTTTCGACATCCATGTGTGACAGTTCCTCCGTCATATGGATATTCACATCACGGATCACTTCTCCCCTGGTGATACCCGCATCCAAAATATGCTGAACTGCTTCTTCTCTGTAATAAAAATAATACAAATATTCATTAAGAATACATCCCATATGCTCTACCAGATCTTTTTTAAAGAAACGCATATCTGTATCCGTATACAATCTTTCATCTTTTAAAAGCTCCGGCAAAATCTCTTTTCCATCCAGCTTAATACTGTCAAAAAAAGAAAGATGATTCAATCCATAGCAGTCTCCCGTCACAGAATTTTGCGGAACCTTATACATTTTTGCAAAGGAATGGAGAAGACTACTTGGAGCATCGCAGATACCATAGGTAAAATCATATCCCATATCACGCAGAGTCTGAGATACTACTCCCGCTGGGTTGGTAAAGTTAAAGATCTTTACATCCGGAGAAGCGTATTTTTTTGCAAGCTCACAATATTTTACCAGAGCCGGCACAGAACGCATAGCAAAAGAAAACCCTGCCGCACCGGTAGTTTCCTGCCCCAGAACCCCCAGATTCAGAGCTACTCGTTCATCCTGGATACGCATATCATCCTCTCCAACACGAATCGTTGTTATGATATAATCTGCATCTTTAATGGCTTCTACAGGTCGCCGGTAAGTTCCAGCTGCAAGTCTGGCTGCAGACGTTTTGCAACCTGCTGTGCCATTTTACCATAGATATTAAGCTTCTTTGGATCATTATCCATAAAATCACTTGGTTGATCCCCAATTCCAAACTGCTCTGAGCAAGGCTTTTTGCCAAAAACATGGAACGTACTCCACCACCGCCGATTACTGCTATTTTCATCTGTAATTCCTCCTCTTTCTGTCTTTTTAGTAGTCTGCCTCATTCATCTTAAACAACCGATTAATGGCACTTACTACAATTACCCCTGCAATAATAAGAATTACTCCCATCATGTTGGCATAACCATAATTATTATCTGTCATAGATGTTTTGTACAGGTATAGTGGAAGATTCAGTGTTGTATCTCCCGGCCCTCCGTTGGTTGTCAGATAAATGAGTTCAAATTCTCTCAGCATACTGGTTGCCGCCAGAATCTCACAGGTTCCAATAATAGTACGGATCAGTGGGAGACGAATCTTCATATTGATCTGCATGTCTGTAGCACCATCGATCTTGGCCGCTTCCACAACATCCTCGGGAATGGACAGAACACCTGCAAGCACAAGAATGATGATCATTCCTGTATACAGAAGCCAGCTCCATGTAACTGTGATAAAGGCACTGTTCTGATCAAAGAACCAGTTTTTCATAAATGGTTTCCCGGTTACTGTTTTTACAAAGAATTGATAATACCATACTGCGCATTAAATACATTCAGGAAAATAACAGCCAGTGCCGCTGCAGATACCACATTCGGGATCATATAGATAGTTCTGAGGACTTTCCAACCTTTTTTTTTTCTTTTTGAAAGCATAAACGCGATCACAGTTCCTAGCATCACATGCACAACAGACTGAAGCACAACCCAGATTCCCGTATTCTTCAGTGCTGTAAGCATTCGTGCGTCGTTCCGGAAAGCATTGATATAATTATCCAGTCCAATAAATTTAAATACACCGCCTGCTTTCCATTCAAAAAATGAACTTCCAAACACCATACACATCGGAGCCAGGTAAATCAATGCAAAAAGGAGCAGACACGGCAAAAGAAAGCTTGCCAGTTTCCATTTTTTAACTTTCATTTCTCATCTCTCCTGTTTCAGTCTGTTCTTAGCCTCCGGCGACTTCAGAAGAAGGTATGTCCTGCCGAAGCCGCGGAAATCATATAATTATCAGTTTTTCTGTGCAGCGTCTGTAAGAGCCTGTGCGAACTCTTCCGGAGTAATTTCACCCTGCGCAAGAAGCGGATACTGAATACTGATCTCATCCACTACATTTGCATACCAAAGGCTCTGGAAATCATTAATACTGTGCGCTGCTTTATCGCCGTTTGCGATGACTTCATTTACAAGTGGCTTTACATTATCAGATGTAAGACCCTCCATAGCCGGAATATCGCCTGTAATTTCAAGCATTTTAAGCTGGCTCTCCTCATTTGTGAGGAATTTTACAAATGTAAGAGTTGCATCCAGTGTTTTCTCATCCTTGGAAGCAACATTAAAGCCAATTTTTCCACTGTTATACATAACATCACCAGGATACATTGCAGTACCGACTTTATCTGCAAATCCATCTTCAACCATAGAAGTATCATAGAAATCGCTAATCATCCAAGGACCATTTGCAATGATAGCTGTCTGTCCCATAAAGAAGTTGCTTGCAGCATTCTCATATTTTCCACCAACTGCATCCGGAGTTGTATATTTCTGAAACATGGTCTGAATCCTGGTTGCTGCATCGATAAATTCTTTTGTATTATAATCTGTCGGGAGCATGGTATTCATAAACTGTTCTCCCTCATCGCTCTCACCAATCATAGCACCAAGCATCAGTGAAGTTACCCAACCGGAATCTGCAGTATCCATGGAAAGCGGTGTAATGCCTGCATCCAGAAGCTTGTCACACTGCTCAAAGAACTCGTCCCATGTCTTTGCCGGTTTCTCAATTCCTGCCTGAGCAAAGAGATCTTTGTTGTAGAAGTATCCTATTACCTGTCTGGTATAAGGAATTCCATAAATCTTACCATCGCGGGAGTTTACATCCCAGCATGCATCAGTTGCAAGTTTTTTTCCAGTCATCATCTACATAATCAGTAAGGTCGACAAGTTGATCCTTCATTGAATCAATCAGATTATATCCACCTGTACTGAATGTATCCGGAAGAGAATTGGAAGAATACAGAACTTTCAGCTTATCCACATAGTTCTGATCACCTGCGATTTCTTCCACATTGACCTTGATACTGTCACCGTACTCCTCATTAAAAGCTTCCAGACGATCCTGGAACCATTCTGTATTAACACTGACACCAACCCAGGATGTAGGAAATGTGATTTCTGTCACATCATCCGCTTTTACTGTTGTGGCCATGCCTCCTGCCATGGATAATGCTGTCACTGCTGACAATACTGTGGCCATCACCTTTTTTGTTTTCATATTAATTGCCTCCTTTTATATAATTTATAAATTTTCATCTTCAACCTTTGACAGATCCTGCTACCATACTGGTAGTAACCTGTTCCTGCAGCAATACATAGATTACGATACTTGGTAGAATTACCATAGTCAATGCCGCAAACATCGCTGTATAGTTAAACGAAAACTGAGATGTAAAATAATTCAGAGCAAGAGGAAGGGTCCTTACTTCTGTGCTTTTGGTAAGAACGAGTCCGAACATGAACTCATTCCATGACGTCAGGAACTGTAAAATTGCCCCTGTTGCAAGTCCTGATTTAGCCAATGGAAATACAATTACAAAGAATGTCCGATAAAACCCGGCTCCGTCAATATAGGCAGCTTCTTCCAGTTCCTTGGGGATACCCTGAAAATAGCTTTTGAATACGAAAAGTGAAGTAGGAAGTCCCAGTGCCGCATACACAAGTACAAGCCCTGACCTTGTATCAAACATTCCGATTCCCATCATGATCTTATAGATTGGCATCAGAAGTGCTGAAGTAGGTACAAGAAGAGACGCAGATAAAAGCAATGTGATAAAGGTACTTCCCTTAAACGTATATCTGGCCAACACATAGGCAGCCATGGAAACAATCAGGATATTTAGCAGGGTACTTGTGAAAGAAATCACAACACTGTTTCCATAAAACTTAAAAATTGGAGCCAAATCCAATGCAGCCTTATACCCATTAAAGCTTAATGATGTAGGCAGTGCAAATGCAGATGATAGGATCTCCTTATTGGATTTAAAGGATGACATCACGATCCATACTAATGGTCCTACTGAAATCAGTGCCATAAATCCCAGGAAAACAAATCTAAATATTTTCCAAAGAATATCTTTAAAGCTCTTCCCCCCCATTTTATATTTCCTCCCTTCTGAGTACAGTTCCTCTTTCCAATAATTTATAGGGTAGTGTATACTCTATATTTTCTTCTCTGTTTCTACTTTTGTTACACAAAATCTCAAGAGTCCATTCCACCATCTTATCCAGTGGCTGATAAATCGTAGTAAGTTTAGGAACCACCCGCTCTGATATACTTAATCCATCAAATCCCAAAACGGATACATCTTCCGGAACCTTCAAACCATGTTCATTTAGCGCTGTAATTGCTCCTACCGCAGTCTCATCGGAAAAAGCAAACACTGCAGTGAACTTCTTTTTCTTTCGCAATGCACTGTTCATAGATCGATAGCCTTTTTCGAAGGTAAGCTGACCGTATTCTGCCATGTCATCACTGAACATAAGTCCATATTCCTCCATTGCCTTCTTACAGCCAACTAACCGCTGGAATCCTGACTGATGCTTGTAGAAAGATCAGTCAGAATCAGTATCTCCCTGTGTCCCATTTCAAGAAGATATTTCATTCCCTCGTAAGCAGCCATCATATCGTTAATGTGTACCATATCGCATCTGCTGTCAAAAGCTGCGCCTCCCAGCATAACCACTTTGATATTCTTTGCCCGGATATATCGTATCACCTCACGGTCAATCTCCTCCTCCAGATAAATAACTCCCATCACATACAATTCCTTCAGGATACTCTTATAACTATCATCTCCCGGAAATGTAGGAGAAATATCACTCTACATTTGTATTTTGGCATCTGCCGGATAATCTCCTTTATAGATTCACTGAAATATCCAAATTCCAGATTAGGAATCAGAACTACGATCACACCATCTGACTTACGTGTTGGATGATTTGGCACATAACCAACCGTATTAGCTGCCTCCTCAATTCTTCTGGATAATTCATCACTCACTACATTCTGTCCTGAAAAATATCTTGAAACAGTTGCTGGAGACACATGTGCCATTTGTGCAACCTTTCTGATTGTACCTGCCATTGTCTCATCTCCTTATGTGATTTTTTCTTATTATTTGAGATTTATTCCTTATTTCTTTTAGTATTTTGCACGATTTAATATCGCTATCTACATTTTTGATTGTACAAAGTTACAAATAGAATGTCAATCTTGTTTCATGTGTTTCATCTTGGTTTCATATGTTTCATTAAAAAAGATGGAACAATCCGGACATCTTCCTGACCATTCCATCTTTTATATATCTTTACTTCATAATCCTCATCAGAATATCTTCAGAATATCATTATACATAACGATAACCATCAACGCCATCAAAAGCATCAGCCCTGCAAAATGGATCATGCCTTCTACCTGACGGTTTACCGGTTTTCTCCGGATCGCTTCTGCCACCAGAAATACCAGCCTTCCTCCATCCAGCGCAGGAAGAGGGAAGAAGGTTCATCACTCCCAGGTTTGCAGAAAGAAGAACTGCCATATTCAACAAATTCATCCAGATCATCAGCGTTCCCTCACTCTTGGACTGTTCGTAAGTGTCGCCAATGGCATCCGCAATACCCACAGGACCACTTAAGTCTTTTCATTCCAAGGTGACCGGTCACAAGCTCTTTCAGGCTTAAGATCGTAGTACGGATCATGTATTTCACTTCCACAGCACCATATTTCAGAACATTAAAGCCGGAAGTCTTTTCACTGTATGTGTTATATCCGAAACCGGAAACCGGTGTTCTGTATTCCCTTGGTGTTATCTCTGCCTCATATTCCAGTCCGTTACGCTCATAGGTGATCGTCACAGGTTCCTTGGATAACGGATGCTCCTCGATGTATTTTTCATATGCATTTCCGTCCGGAACCCCCACACCGTTGATCTTCGTGATCACATCGCCGGCTTCCAGACCTGCCTCTTCCAATGGCATTCCCTTGATCAGTGATTCCACTGTCATGGAATTTACATCGGAACGGTTAAAGCCAAGAAGATACCGCACATTTACATCTGGTTTATAGGAAATCTCCTGTTCCTTTCCATCACGTTTTACTTTCAGCCGGATGGTATCTCCCTCTTTCAGTTCGTTGAGATACGAATATACATAAAGATCTTTCCCCAGATCAATATGATAGCCCTGATATTCCGTGATCACATCACCCTTTTTCAATCCTGCCTTTTCCGCAGCAGAATTTTGGGTTACTTCTAATACGGTTGCCGGATCATAGCCCATACAGCCTACAATGATCACAGACAAAACAAATGCCAGCAGAAAATTAAATATCGGACCTGCAGCAACCACTGCGATCCTGCCCCACACAGGAGCCGAATTAAAGGTTCCCGGACTGTCATCTTCCGCATCCTCTCCGGCCATGGCGCAGGAACCTCCAAGAGGAAACAGTTTCACGGAATAACGTGTGCCGCCCTTTACCGTACTTATGATCCTGGGTCCCATACCAAGAGAAAATTCCAATACCTCGATATGGTTCTTTTTTGCCAGAAGAAAATGTCCCAGCTCATGGATCAGTATCACAACACTGAAAATAATTACAGCAATCACAAATTTCAATTTACCACCTGCTTTCGATCCACTGATAAGTATCCTGCTCTACAGAAAGGATCTCATCCAGATCCGGATGTGCGATTTTTTTATTGTCTTTCCATAGACTGTGCAATAATCTCATAAATATCCAGAAAGCCGATCTTTTCCTCCAGGAATTTCTTTACTGCAAGCTCATTGGCTGCATTAAAGACAGTCGGCATACTTCCGCCCTCCCGGGATGCCTGGATTGCCATAGGAAGTCCCCGGAATGTCTCCATATCCGGAACCTCAAATGTGATCTCATGAAGCTTCGTGAAATCAAGGCGGTCTCCGTCCAGATATCGTCTGTGCGGATAGTACAGAGCGTACTGGATCGGAAGTCTCATATCCGGAGTTCCAAGCTGTGCCATGATCGCACCATCCTTAAACTCCACCATGGAATGGATGATACTCTGCGGCTGCACCACCACCTGAATATGATCCAGATCCATGTCAAACAGCCATTTGGCTTCCATAACTTCCAGCCTTTGTTTACCAGGGTTGCGGAATCTACGGTGATCTTTCGTCCCATTACCCAGTTTGGATGCTTCAGAGTATCTGCAACAGTGACCCTTCGCAGCTCTTCTGTGGTACGTCCGCGGAAGGGACCACCGGATGCCGTGATCAGAAGCTTGTGGATCTCTTTGTTTTCTTCTCCGTGGATAGCCTGGAAAATAGCGCTGTGTTCACTGTCTACCGGAAGGATAGATACGCCATATTTCTTTGCCATGGGCATGATCAGATGACCGGCTGTGACAAGGGTTTCCTTATTTGCCAGGGCAATGTCCTTTCCGGCACGGATTCCCTCCATAGTAGGACGGATCCCGATCATTCCCACGATCGCAGTGACAAGAATTTCTGATTCCGGCATGGACGCAAGTTCCAGAAGTCCTCCATTCCGCTGACTACCTTTGTATCTGTGTCCGCAATACGCGTTTTCAGATCCCGGGCTGCTTCTTCATCCCAGACTGCTGCCAGAAGCGGATGAAACTCACGGATCTGCTCTTCCAGCTTCTCCACACTTTTGCCTGCACTGACTGCAACAACCCGAAGGTCTTCGTTTTTTCTTGCCACATCCAGTGTCTGGGTCCCGATGGAGCCGGTAGAACCTAAGATTGCAATATTCTTCATTTTAATGTCTCCTAAATTCCAAGAATCATTTTTGCAAGATAGTAAATAACAGGGGCTGTGATGATCACACTGTCAAAACGGTCCAGGATTCCTCCATGGCCCGGGATCAGCTTTCCATAGTCCTTGATGTTCTGGTTTCTTTTGATCGCAGATGCAGCCAGATCACCCACCATGGAGATCAGAGCTCCAACTGCGCAGATCAAGCATACTCAGCATTTTTCCCTGTGTTGCTGCTGCATAAATCACTCCAAGAAGCGCCGCTCCCGCAACGCCTCCTACAGCTCCCTCGATGGATTTCTTCGGGCTTAAAACCGGCGCCATTTTATGCTTTCCGATAAGCATTCCCACACAGTAAGCACAGGTGTCACATCCCCAGGAGCACAGGAATATCAGCCATACCAGGAATTTCCGTCCGGAAGGCTTCTGGTAAGATAGATAAAGGAAAGCATCACAGCAACATATACAACTCCAAAAAATGCTGCCATCACCTGTTCTGCATGGTATTTCGGATAACCGAATACATAAACAAACAGGATCAGGATCATACTGATGATGATCGCCATTGTTCCGTAATTTCCAAAATCAGCTTTCATGGCAATATAATAAAGCACTGCTCCAAGATATCCTACAAGTTCCAGCACAGTAACATGCTCATCGCTTACCTTCATTACCTTGTAAAGCTCTCTCATTCCGATCAGTGAAACAGCCAGAAGTGTAAAAAATAAGATCCAGCTTCCGGAAATGATAGTTGCCAGGGCAATAATGACAAGGACGATACCACTTATCAGTCTTGTCTTAAACATGATCTACTCCTCCTTGACGCCACCGTAGCGTCTGTCTCTCTGATTGTATTTCTCGATGGCTTTGATCAGCTCTTCTTTATTGAAATCCGGCCATGCAACCGGTGTAAAATAAAACTCGGAATAGGCAAGCTGCCAAAGCAGGAAATTGGAAAGCCGCTGCTCACCGCTTGTGCGGATCAAAAGATCCGGATCCGGTACACCTGCAGTATCCAGATAGCTCTCAATCGTATCTTCTGTAATGCTATCCGGCTCAACTTTTCCGTCTTTTAACATCCTGTGCCATCTTTCTGCATTCCACGGCGGATCTCATCACGTCTTCCGTAATTTAATGCCAGCTGAAAATAAATACCGTCAAAATCTTTGGAATATTCCTCCAGTTCCCGGACACTCTGCTGGATATCCGGTGCAAAGGCAGTAACATCTCCGATGACTTTCATCTTCATATTATTTTTCTTGGAAATCTTGATACATTTCTTAAGATAACCGCGGAACAGTTTCATCAGTGCTTCCACTTCTTCTCTGGAGCGTTTCCAGTTTTCTGTGGAAAAAGCGTAAACCGTAAGATATTTCACCCCAAGGTCTTTGATATCATAACAAATGTTTTCAAGATTGGCGCATCCCTTTACATGTCCGTAGGTTCTCGGCATTCCTCGTTCCTTTGCCCAACGTCCGTTTCCGTCCAGAATGATCGCGATATGATTTGGTACGTTCATAAATCTCCTCCATACAGAAAGAGAGCTTCTTCAAAGAAGCCCTCTCTATCCTCGTATTTCTTACAATTATACAGTCAGAATCTCTTTAGACTTGTTCTCGATCGCCTTGTCAACTTCCTTGATGTACTTATCTGTAAGTTTCTGGATCTGATCCTCAAGCTCTTTGATCTCATCCTCAGATACATCCTGTTTTGCAAGTTTCTTAAATGCATCGTTGGCATCACGACGGATATTTCTTACTGCAACCTTGGCACCCTCGCCTTTTTTCTTAACGTCCTTTCACCAGCTCTTTACGACGCTCCTCGGTAAGCTCCGGGAAAACAAGACGGATCATTTTTCCATCGTTGCTCGGGTTTAATCCCAGATCAGAGCAAAGGATCGCTTTCTCGATCGCTTTGATCATGCTGGATTCCCACGGCTGGATCTGGATCATACGTGCCTCCGGTACAGAAATGTTTGCACCTGCTGGAGCGGAGTCGGTGCTCCATAATAATCTACGGTAAGTTTGTCAAGAATATGCGGGTTTGCACGGCCGGCTCTGATGGTTGTCAGCTCACTCTCCAAAGCATTCAGTGTTTTTCCCATTTTTGTTTCGTATACCTGAATTCTCTCATCCATTTCACATATCTCCCTGTATGGTTTTTTTTATTATTCCCTTTTGATCACACGGTTACCTTTGTTCCGGAGAACTTGCCATGTACGGTATTGACGATGCTGTCCTTTTCATCAAGACCGAATACCAGCATCGGCATCTTCTGCTCCATACACATGATGGAAGCGGTAAGATCCATAGCTGCCAGCTTCTTTGCAACTACTTCATCGATGGAAATCTCATCATACTTCTTGGCATCCGGATTTACCTTCGGATCACTGTCATAGATTCCGTCAACAGCCTTGGCAAGAAGAATGGCATCTGCGCCGATCTCAACAGCACGAAGTACAGTAGCTGTATCTGTAGAGAAATACGGATGGCCGGTACCACCTGCAAAGAATACAACCTTTCCTTCTGCGAAGCTCTCTTCTACAGCATCCTTGGAATAAAGTGTGGTAAATGCACCACATACAAACGGGGTAAACACCTCTGTCTTAAGTCCCACATATCTGCAGATGTCAGACACATAGATACAGTTCATGATAGTAGCAAGCATGCCGATCTGATCCGCCTTGCTTCTGTCCATGGCTCCGCTGGTACGTCCTCTCCAGAAGTTTCCACCTCCGATCACGATACCAACCTGAAGTCCTTCATCCACAATCGTCTTGATCTGTTTGGCAACCTCTGTAACAGTTGCTTCATCAAAGCCTCTCTTCTGCTCTCCTGCAAGAGCCTCTCCGCTTAATTTCAGTAACACTCTTTTCATATGTTTATTCTCCTTTACCATACGCCGGATA